>MAAC01013532.1_pt1 | contig 36777 bp, 30 predicted proteins | sample 1115981 | NCBI WGS metagenome assembly MAAC01 (sample SAMN04961126, study PRJNA320927) | seawater metagenome | isolation source: sample BD02T64 sea water enriched with oil for 64 days | place: USA:Gulf of Mexico | collected 2013-07-27 | reverse complement strand
CCAACGACGATTATTTTTTCTTTACTCACTGCGGACTCCGTAATTTTTGTGTAATACCTGCCGAGGGTTCACTGCTGGCAGTTAAAACATCATAAAGTGTGCGTATTACGATGTGGTTGATCCTAACAAAGCAATTAGCGTGCCTGAAATCCTTTGTTTTTCATAACGTATTGTAAAACATGGATGTTTTTATTATTTTTGGTGGCTTCTACCAACCGCTAACCCCTCTTTATTGGGCTCTAAGGGGATGTGCTCGAAAGCAAAGGTGATGAGATATTACAGTGTTGCACCGAAGTGGTGCGTCACTTTGGTGCACAGTAAGAATAAGGAGCAACAATTTGGTGTCGAGTAGCGGGTGTTTATTGGGTAACAGTGATTGCTGTCATTAGGTGGATGAGGGGGTGCGGAGTCGTGTGACATTATCCTTTTTTCCTGCTCCGATGGATGTGTTAGGCTGCATCTATCTTAATGACGACGGAATTTTCCTTGAAGAATAACGTGTTAACAATAGACGCAGGACAAAAGTCGGTTGCCGGCATAAAACCACAAAATGAAGATAGTATTGGTATTCATGTGCCAGAAGGCTCGCAGTTATCTTCAAAAGGTGTAGCAATGGTGATTGCTGATGGTGTTAGTGCTGCTGAAGCTGGTAAAGAAGCTAGTGAGACCTGTGTTCGTGGTTTTCTATCGGATTATTATTCAACGCCAGATTCATGGAGCGTAAAACAATCTGCCCATAAAGTGCTCGTCGCGTTAAATAGATGGTTGTACGGTTTAGGCCAGCGTTATATCGACGCAGAAAAAGGCTATGTAACAACCTTTAGTGCATTAATCATCAAATCTCATAGTGCCCATGTTTTTCATGCAGGGGATTCTCGGATTTATCGTTTGCGTGGTGACGAGTTAGAGCAGCTAACGCAAGATCATGTGGTGAAAGTATCAAAAGATACCACTTATCTGGCCAGGGCTATGGGTATTGGTTTAAGCCTGGAGATTGATTATAAAAAAATAGAAGTAGAAGAGGGCGATTTGTTTATCAGTACAACAGACGGCATTCATGACTGGATGAGCCGTGCCCAATTCAAAGCTGCTGTTAGAGAAGATACACAGGACTTGGATGGCCTTTGTGATCGTTTGGTTGGGGGTGCGTTATTGCACAACAGTACTGATAACTTGAGTTGCCAGGCGTTGCGTGTGATGACCCTCGGAACAGAAAATCATGACGACGCACTTAATAAATTAGCAAGCCTACCTTTCCCTCCCGATCTTGATGCGGGGATGAAAATTGACGGTTGGAAGGTGTTACGACAAATTCATGCGAGTGGTCGAAGCCAGCTTTATTTTGTCGAATGCTTGGAAACCGGTAAGCAATGTGTCATGAAAACCCCGTCAGTGTTATGTCAGGGCGATACGGGTTACGTAGAGCGCTTTGTTATGGAGGAGTGGGTTGGGTCAAGGATTTCCAGTCCACATGTTGTTGAAATTGTTAAGTCAGAACGCAAGCGAACCTTCCTTTATTATCTGATTGAAATGGTTGAAGGTGAAACCATTATGGACCGTGTTGAAAAGGGCGGAGTGATGGAGCTTTCAGAAGTTGTGACATTAACTGATCACATGATTAAAGGTTTGCGTGCATTTCATCGTAGGGAGTCGCTACATCAAGACATTAAACCTGACAATGTTGTGATTCATAACGGCAAAGCAAAAATTGTTGATTTTGGTTCTGTGTTTGTTGCTGGTGTCGATGAAATGACCCGTTCATCTGAGGATGAAATACCACTTGGAACGTTAGAGTACTCAGCCCCTGAATATAGATTGAATCGCCCTCGTACTGAACGTAGCGACCAGTTTTCATTAGCGATGGTTGTGTATGAAATGTTAACAGCACAGGTGCCGTACGGAGAAGCGTACGAGAAGTCGATGAACATTAAGCAGTTTAGTATTCTGACCTATACGCCTGCATACGTATATAATCCGTTAATTCCGGTTTGGGTGGACGGAGCGCTACGTAAAGCTTTACAAGTGAATGCAGATTTACGTTATGACAGTTTGTCAGAATTCTTAAACGATTTGAAATATCCTAATGAAGTGTTTTTGAGCCCTGACATGAAGCCGTTAATTGAGCGAAACCCGTTGTTGTTTTGGAAAGGGCTAAGTGCAGTATTGATGGCGAGCCAATTGGTGATGTTGTACTTTTTATTTGGAGTATAAATAATGCCAATTGATAGTTTGGTGGGGTCATTAGGCGCGCGGTTGCAATCACTTTTTGATTTAATTGAAGCTGCCAAGCAACAACCTTCAAACCGTTATGACCGCATCTGGGACTGTTGTTGTGATCATGGCTATTTAGGGATAAAAATTGTCGAAGCGGAGCTTTGTGACAAGCTGATATTTGTTGATCAAGTACCTCATATTATCCAGTGGTTAGAATCAAAATTAGAAATGCTTCCAAAAGAACGTTTTGGTCTAATCGCCGGGGATGCGGCTGATTTGGTTTTTGAGCAAGGACAGCGGCACCTGATTATCCTTGCCGGGGTGGGAGGCAGTACCGTTACGACTATCATGGGCGCTATTTTGAAAACCTATGTTGGTGATTCTATTGATTTCTTGTTATGCCCCGCAAATGGAGTGTTTGGTGTTCGAGAATACTTAATAGAAGAACGTGTTTCATTGAAAGATGAATGGATTGTTTCAGAGAAGGGGCGTCAATATGAGGTTTTACATGTTAGTGCTGGGATGGAAATAGATGGACATGTAAAAGTATCTTCGGTTGGCAACATGTGGGATGTAAACGACCAAGAGCATCAGGCCTATTTGAAAAAAATCATTGCGCATTATCAGCGGGCGGCGTTGGGAGGTGATGCGGAGCGTTCGAAAATGATTTTGGAGGTGTATCGAGGAATCTACGAGCACTGTGAACATGGACTGAGATCAATGGAATAACGCAGGGTAGTCAAAGGGGTGATCAAAAAAGGTAGCCGGTTTCGCTAGGTAGCCAAACGTGCTAATCCTTGTGTTATTATCGAGACCTGCAAATAACTCAAGACCATTGGAGGTAATCGGTGAAAAGGATGAAGTTAACGATGTACATAAAGACGCACTTAACGGTGCAACAACGTAAGTGGCTAACGACGAAGACATCTTTAGTCCAGGGCTTGTTAATGATATTGATGTTATTAAATAGCCAATCAAATATCGCAGCCCCTCGTTATGTTGACGCCAAGCCACTTACGGCGGTGATTACCACACCTGTTGGTGACGTTAGCCAGTCCTCTCAGCTAAGGCTGCCAATTATTACCTGGGGGGCTGAGTTTGCGATCATTCATGCCAATGGAAATGCTCTTAGCACCACCCCAAACAGCTTGTTTGGCCAGGCTGGTCTGAATTTTCAATTGGTTAGGGAAGATAGTTTTGTTAACCAGTTAAAGTCCTATATTCAAGGGGATTCTCCCTATTTGCGGTGCACGTTGGGCATGTGTGCTCAGGCATTGGCGTTATTATCAAAAGACCCCAGAACCAAGCCGATTGTGATATCTCAGCTTACTTGGTCTGCTGGTGGAGATGCTTTGGTTGTTAAGAGTGGGATCAAGAGCGCAAAAGACTTGAAAGGTAAAACGGTTGCATTGCAGGCATATGGCCCACATGTGGACTATCTAACAAAAATTCTCAGTGATTCAGGTCTACGTATGAGTGATATTACTGTTAAATGGTTGCCAGATCTAACCGGTACCGATAATACCCCGATGTCCGCATTGTATGAGTCAAATGTTGATGCTGCGTTAATGATCATTCCTGATGCGTTGGCGTTAACTTCCAACGGAACGGTGGGTACGGGGGCAGAAGATTCTATTAACGGGGCCAAGATCTTATTATCAACAAAAACTGCCAATCGGATCATTGCCGATATCTATGCCGTCAGAGCAGACTATTTTGCTAAAAACAAAGCAAAAGTGGAAAAGTTTGTACACACATTGTTGAAAGCTCAGGAGCAGGTCCAAGGCATCATGCAGGTTCAAAGCAGCGAACGTAAAACACTGGTGAAAAAAGCTGGCAAGTTTTTGTTAGATGCTGAGGCTGCGGTTGCCGACAGTGAAGGGCTGTATGCAGATGTCGAATTCACTGGTTATTCAGACAACGTGAACTTTTTCACGAATAGTCGTTACCCGAGAAATATGCAACGTTTGAGCACAGAAATACAGCATCAATTTGTATCGTTGGGGCTGTTGAATGGCGTCATAGGGTTTGAACATGCTGGTTGGGATTATGGCCGTTTGCAAGCGGGATTGTTAAATACACAAGATAGTACAGCCTCTCGTTTTGATAGTGCAAAGGTCAGTGCGGTGGTTGCTCGGAAGCAACAGCAAGGAACATTGGCTGATGGCACCTTGTTTTCTTTTGAGGTGTTTTTTAAACCCAATCAAAATACCTTCTCCACCGAGCTTTACGCAGATTCCTTTAATAAAGTCATTGACTTGGCCAGTACCTATGGAGGCGCCCTGATTACGATCGAGGGCCACAGTGATCCAATGGGTTACTTGAAAAAGAAGAAACTTGGGGAGAGTGGCGTGGTGTTAAAGCGGATAAAGCAATCGGCAAAAAACCTGAGTCTTACGCGAGCTAATGCAGTACGTAAACAACTTATTGAGTATGGAGACAGTGAGAAAATTCGACTAGACCCAGGCCAATTTGCCGTGGTGGGTCAAGGGATTCGTCAGCCAAATACCGGGATTTGTGGTGGCGATCCTTGCGCCCCGAAAACGGAACAGGAATGGCGTAGTAATATGCGAGTGGTATTTCGTATTATTCAGGTAGAAGCAGAATCCTCGGTATTTTCACCTTTGTAACTGAACCAATGGACTGGAGTGTTAGTATGAAAAACTATGTATTAATGATGCCGATGGTGGGGATGTTGGGGCTGTCTATTGTCGGGTTAAGTGGCTGCGATGACAGCGAACAAACCAACGCACAAGCACCGACCTTGACGCCACATGTTAATAGTACACCACCCGCGAAAGTGTCGACTGCGGATGATAATAGGCAATCACCAAAAACATTGGTCGAATACGCCTGGCCAAATATCGATGATACTGAACAGGTGACTGTTGCCGAGAATATACTGGCATCGAACTATTATGTGATTCTTGATGGTTCCGGTAGCATGGCAGGAAAACGCTGTTCTGGTGGAAAAACCAAGATGAGGGCTGCAAAAAATGCACTCACTGTATTTTCTGCGGCTTTAGCCAGTGATGCAAACTTGGGAATGCTTGCGTTTGATGTTAAAGGGATTTCAGAGCGATTGCCGTTAGGCGATAAGAACAGAAATATTTTTATTCAAAAGGTAAATGAGGTGTCGGCACAATCTGGTACACCGCTAAAATCGGCACTGAAACAAGCATTCAAAAAGCTGACTGAGCAGGGGAAAAAACAACTTGGCTATGGGGAATATCATTTAGTAGTGGTTACGGATGGTGATGCCTCTTCGGGTGAAAATCCGGTAGCAATTGTGAATGAGATCTATCAAGAATCGCCTGTGATTTTGCACACGATAGGTTTTTGTATTGATGAAAAGCACTCTTTGAATCAGCAGGGTAAGGCTTATTATAAAGCTGCAGACAACCCCAAGGCGCTACAAGCAGGGTTGGATAATGTTCTGGCAGAGCTGGATTCCTTTAGCGTCAGTGAATTTAGCCAATAAATCTAACCAGGGAGGGGCGTTTTTTTGAATACTCATGTGAAAATTGTTATTTCGTTGGTTGTTGTAGGTGCTATTGCACTGGTTGGATATAAAACCCTACTCACGGCGAAAAATGATCAAATACAATTGAATGCCTCGGATGCAAAAAATATCAAGGCTCATGTGCGTATCGGTGTTGATAACTGGGTTGGCTATATGCCGCTGTGCTCTGGTGAGATGAAAAGGCGCATGCGCCAGGCCGGTTATCTACTTGAATGCGTAGAGGATCAAGCTGATTATTCCAGTCGCATGAAGGCATTGAAAAAACGCAGTGTCGATTTTGCAGTGGCCACGGTGGATTCTTATCTGCTTAACGGTGCTCAATTTGACTACCCTGGTGCAATTGTTGCGGTAATAGATGAGTCTAAAGGCGGAGATGCGGTTGTTGCCTGGAAGGACAGTGTAACAACAATTGATGACTTAAAAACCAACCCAACATTACGGGTTGGTTTTACGCCAGACTCTCCTAGTGAACACTTGCTTAAGGCTATCTCCTCACATTTCGATGTGCCACATTTGCGTCAAGTGGGTGGAGATTGGCGGGTGGAGACAGAAGGTTCTACCGATGCCTTGGAGAAAATACTGAAAAAGCACACGCAAGTTGCAGTGTTGTGGGAGCCTGATGTATCAAAAGCATTAGCACAGGAAGGCATTGGAAAAATACTCGGCACTGAAGATACCCATAACTTAATTGTCGATGTGTTGATAGTAAATCACGACTATTATCGAGAGAATAAAGCTGCGGTAACGGACTTGCTCTATCACTATTTTAGAACGCTCAAACATTTTAAAGATAACCCGGGCGCACTGGTTAGCCTATTGGCCCAGCGTGATTCGATGAAGCCAGAGGTTGCAGAAACGGTACTAAAGGGGGTTCACTGGGTTTCATTGACAGAGAATGCCTTATCCTGGTTTGGCGTCGATATGGATGGTGTGAGTAGTCAGGAAGGGCTTGTTGAGTCTATTGAAGCCACCCTAGATATTTTACTGCAAGCTGGTGATTTTACTGCGTCGCCGTTACCGGGTAAAAATCCTTATCGGCTGACGCAGCGTGAAGTCGTCTCCAGTTTGTTTAGCACTGGAAATACCATTGGTTTTGGAACAAATAACAACAAGGGTAGTAATGATGGGAGTACTGACTCGTTAACACGGCCATTTTCAATCTTAAGTGAGAATGGCTGGTTGAACTTACGAGAGGTAGGAACCTTACGTAATCGCCCTCTAACGTTCCAAAGCGGAACCTCAACGCTAGACGACGAGAGTAAAAAGGAATTGGATAAAGCCGCCAAACAACTTTCTCATTATCCCAACTTTCGATTGCTTGTTGGTGGGCATACCGGATTGCGCGGTGACACGCTGGCAAACAAAATGCTGTCGCAATCTCGGGCAGAATCGGTAGCGACGTATTTTTCTCAGACTTATGGTGTAAATGTAGCGCGTTTACGTCCCGTTGGTTACGGTGCCGATCACCCGTTACCAAAAATCCCGGGAGAGAGTAATAGATCTCATAACTATCGGCTACCGAGGGTCGAGTTATCTTTGGTGGCGGAAGAATTGTAGGTTATCAATTAAATGGATGCAGAGAAAAAACGAACACAGCCTTATTCTAAAAAGGCAATACAAAAAGCGGTCACAAAAGACAGCGTGCAGCACCCGCTGGTATTGTACCCCTGTGCCGTTGGAGTTCTTGGCTGTGTCGCAGTAGGTTTGTTGGGTGTTAGTGCGCCATTGTTAGCTATTGCTAGTGTTGGTGCTACGTTGGGGCTGGGGTCGTTGGCAACCAATTATTTCTTTCGACGAGAGTATTTTAAGGGCCTCTATATTCGCCGAATTCATGCCGAAATTGTGAAGGAACGAGAGTTACGGCTCGAAAACCTCAAGCAGCGATTAGCCGAGGTGTCTTGTGAGCGAGGATTGACCCAGCTGGACCGGCTAAAAGATAAGTTTAGGCTGTTGCAGAAAGTGTTAGGCAGTAAACTTAGACAGGGAGAACTGACCTATGAGCGTTACCTCTGTATGTCAGAGCAGGTTTATTTGTCAGCATTAGATAACTTGCAGGGCATTGTTGACCGGCTCGAAAGCATAGAGGCTATCGATGCGTCGTTTGTTGAGGAGAGAATCTTGGTGCTTGAAGGGGGAGTTGCTAGTGATAACGCTGAGCTCAAGGCGTTGCGAGAACGGTTAGTGCTTTTTTACCAACAGAAGGAAGAGGCTGATTTATTGTTAGGGCACAATGAAGGTGCAATGACAAAAATTGACAGTACAACCATGGCCTTGTCCAATATTACTACCCAAAAGGGCCATGCCAGTGTTGATATGGAAACGGCGATGGTCGAATTAGAAAAAATGGCAGATAGAGCGCAGGACTATTCAATATAACGTGGTCAATTTTTACACATTAATAAAAGGAATATTAATATGGCATTACAAACGATTGAAGTAGAGGACGTGAAAAAAGAAATATTCTTGGGTGGGGAAGAAGTGCAAGTTGACCCCGCGTTATTGAAGCAAGCAGAAGATATAAGTAAAAGTCTGTTGGCGGTCAATATGAAAGACCCAGAGACACAAGCCGTCGTTCGTTCATCGGTTGAAGGAATGTGCAGTAAACTGCAGATCGAAGCCGGTAAAAAAAGTGCCATGCTGAAAGCGCCTATCATAACACTTGCAAAAAAAGGAGAAGACGGCGGCCCGGTTGCAAAATCACTGGTTGACCTGAAACTTCAGGTGGAGGAGTTGGATCCTGGAAATTTCGATTTCGAAGCCGGATGGTTTACCCGGACATTGGGTTTCTTACCCTTCATAGGGACCCCACTAAAGACCTACTTTACACAATATGAAAGTGCATCAACAGTGATTGATGCGATTGTTCGTTCATTGGATGATGGTGGGGAACAGTTAAAACGAGACAATATTACCCTGCAAAACGATCAAAATGATATGCGCTCAATGACTTTGAGATTGCAAGAAGGTATTACATTAGGGCAACTGATCGATAAGCACCTGAGTGATAAGTTAGAGACGGATCTGATGAAGGATGATCCGCTGTATAAGTTTGTTGCGGATGAGTTGTTGTTTCCATTGCGTCAGCGAATTCAAGATTTACAACAATTGCTTGCGGTGAATCAGCAAGGGGTTTTGACCATTGAGATTGTTATTCGTAATAATAAAGAATTGATACGTGGCGTTAATCGAGCAACCACTGTGACTGTTCAGGCGTTGCAAGTAGCGGTTACTCTATCAATGGCATTAGCGAATCAAAAAATTGTGCTAGAGAAAATACAGGCGGTCAATGATACCACCAATAGTTTGATAGCTGGTACGGCGGAAAAGTTGAAGACTCAGGGAGCTGAAATACACAAGCAAGCCAGCGAAACTTCATTAGATATGAACGTATTAAAGCAAGCCTTCGCGGATATTAATGCAGCAATGGACGATATTTCGAATTTCAGGCAGCAGGCGTTACCAAAAATGGCACAAAATATTTTGGAACTGGACAATCTTACCAAGGACGCAGAGAAAAAAATTATTGATATTGAAAGAACCAAGCAGGTATCTTCTGCGTTAGAAATAGAAATCTTGTAGGTTCGATATGTCTATTGCCGAATTAACAGGCCAGTCGCTTTTTCAGCCGATAAAACGCGCTCAATATGACGACGTGTTGAGCCATTGCACATTGATTTCATCATGCTATGAGCAAGGAAAGACTCAGGCTAATTCTGCTGCTTCCGAGTCTCATGCGAAGATGATTCTGTCCAACGCATCGCTTTTGTTAGGTAAGCTACCAGAATATTTGGCTTCCGAATCAGAGCGTTTTACGCGCTGTTTTGTGAAATCAATGTACCTCTGGTTACGTTTTCCCGAGTCTGCCGGGCGTGTACATTTTGATTCGATCGGCAGTAAAACATTATCGCTTTATCCTATAGACATTGAGTTAGCTCAGGGCGATTGGCCTCTTGTCGATAAAACCTTGCTCAACATCGGCTTACCTGAGTCGATGTTGAGCGATGTCAAGGCTGAGGTTGATGCACAATGTAGCAATAGTGAACTGAAACGTTTTATCGCACAGTTTTTGACAAAAGCGCTTCAATCGTCAAACGACTACCTTGCGTTTTTTCAGCAATGTTATGGCCCTGTTGATCTGCCTGAGGCAATGGTCGACGTGGTTATTACTGATGCGCAAATATTTATGTGTGTACCTTATGATGCTGAAGGGTTGATTGAACAGCATAAGTACGGTTGGAAGGAACAACACAATCAAGCGTTTATGGCGTTTCTTGATAACCTGGCCCTAGAAAGTACAACGGAACGGATCTATTTCCCTTCTGTGGGTACGTTTAATGCTGACGCCGTAAGTGTGACACTGATTGAAAACCTAACTCGCTATATTCAAGACCAGGGAGCTGAGTATAAAAGTGTTAAGTCGCAAATTGTTCTTGAAACGCTGGGTACCATGTTGCTACTTATGGCGTCACAAGAAGTTGAAAAGTTTCTGATACATGATGCCTGGGGACATTCTTGGCAAGAGACTCTGTGTGATTTTGAATGGCTGTACGTAAAGATGGGGAAATTAAGAGAGCGAATCTCCTTTGTAACTCCATCGATTTATAGCGAAACAAATCAAGATTGCCTTATTGATGCTGTCGAACGTAATGATCAGGGAAAATTGCAGGTAAATTCTAGTAAGCTAGATCGTTGGCTGCAATGTGACATACGGGGCAGAGTTACTGTCGCTTTAAACGCTTGCGTAGCAGAGCTGACGGCAGATATTCCAGAATATAAATTTTCAGAGATTGCGCAGCAGCATGGGCTGGGATTTCCTTCTTCATCGCTGTTGGATTCGCAAGTTGTTCGTTTGGATTTGACATTTAACGACGCGGCTAAACATATCAATAGCCTGACACTTCCATACGTAGAGCTTGTAAGCTCTGAGAGTGTTAGAGAAACAATAAAGATAGAGCTGGGTGAGTGTGGTTTTTCCAAGCAAGAAAGTGATTCTGCCTTGGGCATTATCGCTGAGCATATTAATATTCATTACGGGGCGTTAATGACAACACCCAGTAATGGTTTTTCATCGCTTAAGAGTCGTGAGAGTCTCAGCCTCTTTGAGCGGTTACAGCTTAATATAACAACCCACATAAGAGTATTGCTGATGATTTATTGTCGCGTTATCCCGAACGCTCAATGGACTTTGTGATGCTCGCAATGGCGTGTTTTTTTGAAGAAGATAGGCATAACAATGTGTGGCACTTAGATGAAGTTTTAAGCGGCCCGTTGGCGGAACTAATTCATGCTTTTGGAGATGAGTGGCGAAAGATACAGGGATAACTCATGCTGCGGTGGCAATCTGTATTATTCACGCACTTATTAGAGCGTAACAAATTTTTAATTCCATTTTTTAGTTATTCCAGTATTCCAACCCTGTAAGTTTTTCCGCCGCAAAAATCATATGAGATAAAGATTCTTTTAAACTGCTTCTGCCAGAGCTAAGCATTAACAGATTTGCCAGTAGTAAGCGTAGCAAGGTATCCATTACTTTTTTTGCATCTGGAATGGATTGATAATCGATGGCAGGTGCCAGCAGTGCAGGTAAAAGTTCTTCAAATTTAACCTGCATATTGCGTGTGGTGTCGTCTGCCGATAATAGGTTCTCTAGCACAGCACCTATAAGCAATGGATTGTTTTCGGCTTCTTGCAAAATGTTCTTAAAGACGTGTTTTATTTTTGCCCCATTGGTCTTTCCTTTAGGCTTTTTAGTTTGCAAACGTTTCACCAAGGATAAGCCCCAATCAAGCGTGATGTCACTGATAATATGTTCTTTGCTTGCATAGACGCGGTATAGGCTGGCTCGTGGTACCTCGGCGATCTGTGCGAGTTCTTTCATGTTTAGGCTTGCGCCACCATACTCGGAAATCACCTTCCTAGCGGCGACCAAAATTTTATGTTTGCGTTCAAGTTTTGAATCTTGTGTCAAAGTATGAGTCTCTCATGGGTTGACAGGTTTTACGTTATCCTACAGTATTGAGACGCGTGTCTCAATGGGTGTTTGACTTTTCGCCGTGTGGGCGTGCAAGGAGAAATATGAATGACTGAACGAAAACCGTTGATTATCGTTGCTGTGGTTTCCATGTTGATGACAACAATACTATATGCAGGCGGTATGTTTTATATTTCGGGTTTTTTGCCTCCGCCTTCGCCAGGACTTAGTCAGCTTGAGGTAGTGGGTTTTTACCAGCAGAATCACACGGCGATAATTGCTGGATTAACTATGGCGTTTGTGGGTACAGGTTTTATGTTGCCGTTGTGTGTGATTGGTTCGGTATTTATGGCGGAAGTGGAAGAAGGTTTCCCGTACTTTTCTGTAATGCAGGCGCTAAGTGCATTGGCTACCGTGATATTTACCGCGCTACCGAATTTTATCTGGATGACTGCGGCGTTTCGTGTAGATCGCTCACCAGAACTAATAACCATGTTGCATGATCTGGGTTGGATTATGTGGGCCACTCCATCGTGGGGGTTTGCGTTTCAACTTATCTGTGTGGCGGTTGTGGGTTTGAAAGACAAACGCCCTAAACCTTTTATTTCGCGCTGGATGAGCTATTTAGCGCTTTGGGTGGCGGTAGGGGTTGCACCAACTCCATTGGTGCCTTTCTTTATTGAGGCGGGGCCTTTTGCTTGGAACGGGTTGTTTACTTTTTGGGTGGCGTTTTTCAGTCCGATATTTTGGATAGCTCTACTGTTTGTTGTGATCGCGAATGATATTCGCGCTGGTCAACAAGAAACCGTGACGGGAAGTATATGATGAGTGCAATGGATATAGGTGCGGAAAAGGCATCAGGGGGCGAAGGCATTACATACCGCTACCCAGCGGAGCTAGGTGTTTGGTTGTTTGTTTTTGCCGATATGTGTATTTTTGCCATGTATTTTGCTGTATTTGTTTGGGAAAAGAATCTCAACCCCGCGATGTTTACCGAGGGGCAGGCATCGTTGAGTACTCAGCTCGGTGGCTTGAATACTGTTGTGTTGCTCATTAGTTCTTATTTTGCAGCTAAGGCTGTGCACTCGGCCAGGTTGTTTAACATCGAGGTGTATAAGCGTTTTATTAAGCTTACGATGTTTTGCGGTCTTATTTTTCTATGTGTGAAATTTGTTGAATATAGTGACAAGTTTTCCGCCGGTTTCGATATTGCCACTAACGCATTTTATCGCAATTATTTTGCTTTCACTGGTTTTCATATGTTGCATGTGATCTTTGGACTGTCTTTTTTGGCGTGGTTATTGTTTTCCGTAAAAACTGTTGAGCAGTTAAAAGAGAAAACTCAGGCGATTGAAGGGGCTGGTCTTTATTGGCATATGGTTGACCTGCTTTGGGTTGTGCTGTTTTCATTACTTTATTTGGTGCCCTGATGATGTCGAATGTACTCACAGATAAATTATTTTTGGTGTTGACGGCGTTGCTCGGTATAACGTTGTTGTCTTGGTTGCTTACATCTTTTGTGAATTTCGAGAAAAAGAGCCTTGGAGCGATGATATTGTTGTTAGCCTTTTTTAAGGTGCGTTTGATTGCTATTCACTTTATGGAAATGGCGAAGACGCAACGGTTAGTACGTATTGCGTTTGAGGCATGGTTTTTTTTGGTGGGAGGGGGGATGATTTGGGGGTATTTGATTGGGTAGTAGGTGTTTATAGGCATAAAAAACGGGATCATAAGATCCCGTTTTTTATGCCTGAATTACTTAACGCTTATTTAACCTTGAACGGCTTATTTAACTTCTTTTCAACACGTTCAAGTTTTAGTCGTGCAATCTTAGGCAGCCCGTTTTCATAGGGAGGGTGTGACTCTCCCATGATTAACGGCTGTAGGTACTCATGGCATACCTTGGTGATACCAAAGCCATCTTCTGTGATATAGCTTCTTGGCATTTTCTGTTCAACGTTGGCAACATCAGAAAGCTTTGCTTCACCAACGCTCCAGCTATAGGTCTCACCCTCATTACGTACAATCGTGGGCATTACAGCATTTTTACCTGCCATGGCAAATTCAACCGCTGCCTCACCCATCGCATAGGCTTGCTCAACATCAGTTGCAGAGGCGATGTGACGCGCAGAGCGTTGTAAATAATCAGCAACAGCCCAGTGATACTTATAACCCAATTCATCTTTGACCATGTTCGCTAAAAATGGAGCAACACCACCTAATTGAGTGTGACCAAAGGCATCTTTACCACCCGCATCAGCGAGGAATGTGCCATCTTCATTTTGAGCACCTTCGGATACGACGATAACGCAGTAGCCGTGCTCTAATACACTTTGTTTAACTTTGCGAAGAAAGGCTTCTTTATCAAAGGCAATTTCTGGAAATAAGATGATGTGTGGAGGGTCACCTTCTACTTCATGAGCAAGCCCGGCAGAGGCAGCGATCCAGCCTGCGTGGCGGCCCATCACTTCCATGATAAATACTTTGGTTGATGATTCGCACATTGACGCAACATCAAGTGCAGCTTCCCGTACGGATACAGCAACATACTTAGCAACTGATCCAAAACCAGGGCAGTTATCGGTAATAGGAAGGTCGTTATCAACGGTCTTCGGCACACCGATACAGGTAATGGGGTAACCCATCTTTTCACTGATCTGCGAAACCTTATTGGCGGTATCTTGAGAATCACCACCGCCATTATAGAAAAAATAACCAATATCGTGAGCTTCAAATACCTGTATCAGGCGTTCGTATTCAGCTTTGTTCTCTTCCACACTTTTTAGCTTGTATCGGCAAGACCCAAAGGCACCGCCAGGGGTGTGCTTGAGTGCCGTAACCGTTGCTTCAGTTTCAGCCGTAGTATCGATAAGGTCTTCGGTTAACGCACCGATAATGCCGTTATGTCCGGCATAGAGCTTATTGATTTTGTCTGAATGTTTGCGAGCAGCTTCGATGACTCCACAGGCGGACGCGTTGATTACAGCTGTAACACCACCTGATTGCGCATAAAACGCATTCTTCTTGGTCATTCCTAGCTACTCCCAGCAGGTATATTGTTAAATTAATGGTTTGAATGGGTCAAAACGCCGCCATAATAATGGAAAAAGCGTTGAGTTTCATGTGTCTATTTGTGAAATATTTCTACATAAAGTAACCAGCAGGGTGATTTCGAAAATACTTGGCCTTGAGTGAGGGCTGTTTCTATCGCTAAAGAGCTGGCGATTAACCGTTAATGCTGCTATCTATAAGCGTGTTAGTCCATGAAAAATCAATGAGATAGCGAGATTAGATAGAAAGAAATGAATGCAATAATTCAACTGTTCTGGCAAATATGCCGTTTACGTACTGGCCCAGATGCGGTGCCTACTTCTTCAGTATTGTTAATATTCACAGGGTTGCTCTATAGCGGGTTAAACCTGTTTGTCTGGGTATGGGCGGGACAAGAGAGTTTATTGCAGGCGTCAGGCACTTTGGCAATGGTGACAGGCGGCTGGCTGTTGGTGCTGTGGGGGATTATGTTGTTGATGGGTAAAAAGGAGCGTTATCAGCAGACATTAACAGCACTTTTCGGTGTAAATATCATTTTGGTATTGATTAGTGTACCGCTGCGTTTTGTTGCCGATAGCTTAGGGGAGGCTTCTGCCTTACGAATGCCTTTAGCTTTTATGCTCATTGGCCTATTTGTGTGGGGTGTATTTATTGAAGGGTTTATATATCACCGAGCGCTGGATATTAGTCCTCTACAGGGCAATTTAATGGCATTGGCGATGTCCATGGGTATTATGGCGCTGCTGGGCAATTAGATTGTCGGTTTATAGATAGCAGCTTTACAGATAGCAGCTTTACAGATAGCAGCTTTACAGATAGCAGCTTTACAGATAGCAGCTTTACAGACAATTGCTTACCCACTTTTCATACCAACAGTTTTGTAAGAGAATATTATGCATTTACATATATTAGGCATTTGCGGCACATTTATGGGAAGTTTGGCGATTTTGGCCAAAGAATTGGGGCATCGAGTGAGCGGCTCTGATGCCAATGTTTACCCTCCTATGAGTACACAACTAGAGGCTCAAGGGATTGAATTGATGGAGGGTTTTTCTCCCTCTCATTTGGATCCAGAGCCAGATTTAGTCATTGTGGGCAATGCCATGTCTCGGGGAAATGATGCGGTAGAGCATGTGCTAGCGCGTGGTATTCCTTACACCTCGGGTCCGCAATGGTTACGTGACCATGTGTTACAAGGACGTTGGGTTATTGCTTTAGCGGGTACTCACGGTAAAACCACCACCTCATCCATGGTGACGTGGATATTGGAAGATGTTGGGCTTAATCCCGGTTATTTGATTGGTGGTGTGCCGAAAAATTTTGATGTATCTGCAAGGCTTGGAGGGGATCCATTTTTTGTGGTGGAGGCGGATGAATATGATTCAGCATTTTTTGATAAGCGTTCAAAATTCGTACATTACTTGCCTCGAACGTTAGTGTTGAACAACATGGAATTTGACCACGCAGATATTTTTGATGACCTTGCCGCTATTCAGCGTCAATTCCATCATGTTGTTCGTACGGTGCCGAGTAATGGTTTACTTATTCATCCAACGGATGATGAAGCTATTGATCAGGCCCTAGCGATGGGGTGTTGGACACCCACGCAACGTTTTGGCGCGCAAGGTGGTGAGGGTTGGGGCGCCAGGTTAATTAAAGATGATGGCAGTCATTTTGATGTGTTATGGCAAGGTGAAGTGTGTGGTACGGTAAGCTGGAGCCAAACGGGGATACACAGCGTTAATAACGGGTTGGCCGCTATTGCCGCTGCTCACCACGCTGGTGTGACGATAACTGATTGTATTAATGCTTTGTGCCGCTTTGAGGGTGTAAAGCGACGTATGGAATGTTTAGGGACCGTGGGTGATGTTACGGTATTTGATGACTTTGCCCATCATCCAACGGCGATAGCAACGACGTTACAAGGGTTAAGGAAGCAAGTGGGGAATAAGCGTATTATCGCCATTATAGAGCCTTGTTCTAATACTATGCGTATGGGCGTCCACCAAGATCGGCTAGCAGAATCAACAACGGATGCCTCAGAAGTGATTTGGTATCAACCGGAAGGGGTGGATTGGAAGCTGGATGTCGTCGTTGATACTGCCTCGGTGCCAACGGTATTGATACAACAGGTTGATGAAATTATCCAGCGCGTTGTGAAGAACAAGCAGCCGGGAGATCAAGTGGTGATTATGAGTAACGGTGGTTTTGGTGGGATTCATCAAAAGTTGTTAAATGCACTCGTTAGTTGATGAGTATTGAGGCTGTTTTGCGATAAAATAGGGTCACGGCGTAATATCGCTACGATAACAGTCATAAAGATTAACGAAAGGGAAGAAAGAATGAAGAAGATAGTTTTAGGGTTGATGTTAGTGGTATTGGCTGGTTGTGGAAAACTGACTTTGGAAAATTATAATCAACTGAAAGCAGGTATGGATTATGACCGTGTTGCTTTGCTATTGGGTGAACCTACAAATTGTGATGAAATTTTGGGAACCAAGAGTTGCATCTGGGGCGAGGAAGATAAAAACGTTAAGGTGAAGTTTATAGCGGATAATGTGGCTTTCTTCTCAAAAGAAGGGTTGAAGTAAAAATATTGAGTGGCGTTGAAGATTGAGTAATGGTGGGTGTGATGTCTGAAGATGATTTTGATTTTTTTAAACAAGAGATGATCGGTGTTGCCCCCATTAGCCAAAAAGCAAAAGTCACTACGCCGATTTCTACTGCTAGTCCAAGTGAATCTCAACTTGCCCGTAGAGCGTCAGCAGAAGGTAACGACGTGCTAAACCCTAATGTGTTATCTACGGACTTTGTTGAGCCGGTGGATCCGCTCGGTATTATTTGTTTTAAGCGCGATGGGGTGCAAGAGGGCGTGTATCGTAAGTTACGCTTAGGCAAGTATGAGATACACTGTGTGCTTGATTTACACCGAAAAACCTTAAAAGAAGCCCATAACGATGTCTTTGATTTTATTATGGAGGCGGTTGAGTATGGCTTGCGTACCGTGATGATCTTACATGGAAAAGGCGTGCAAAGTGATCCGCCGGCATTTCTTAAAAGTCATGTGAATAAGTGGCTGCCACAAATGGATGATGTGTTAGCGTTTCACAGTGCCCAGAAACATCAAGGTGGAGTAGGGGCTGTGTATGTGTTGCTGCGTAAAGGTGAGCAGCAGAAGCTTAAAAATAAAGAAAGACACGAGGGGCGGCGTTAGAAAAAGTGAGTTGTTTTGACGTGGCGATGAGGATTTAGTTGCTATTGTTCTTTCGGTATTCTCCAGGTGAGCATCCCATCCATCGTCGAAAGGCACGAGTAAAGCTGGCCGTATCGGTATATCCCAAATGTATTGCGAGTTCATCCAGTATCATGTTACTGCAGGTGAGTAATTGCAATGCAATTTGACGACGTTCGTCGTCAACAATCAAACGAAAACTTGTGTTTTCTTGTTCCAGTTTCCTTCGCAAGCTGCGCGGGGACAGCGCCAATGCATTAGCGACGTCATCAAGAGCAGCAACCAGCCCTAGAGAACCTAGTAGTTGCCTTCGCACTTGTTCCGCAAGCCCTGTCCTTTGTCTGCGTTCTAGTTGCATTCGGCATTGCTCATCGAGCATGCGTACAAGATTGGCGTCAAATGTGGGAAGTGGTCTGTCCACATCTTTTAATTGTATTTTCATGGCGTTACGCGTGCTGTTGTACATTGGCTTAAGCCCAGAAAGTGTTTCGATCAGATCGGCATACTCAGGAGGTTTGCCTTGGAATTCTGTTGATGTGACGCTCACGCCAGCTAAGCTAAGTTCCTTCATTAGATTTAACCCTGTCGCCATATCGCGCTCTAATAAAAATTGACGTAAATGAGGCGGGATTGATTCTGGGTCCATACCGAGGCCATAGTGGTCCGCATCTTCAAATTGATAGACTCGGCAATAGGCGGTGCTAAGAGGCAGGTATTGCAGTGCTCTCGTTGCTGCATCTCGTAGGGTGCGACTAGTACGTAATGCAAAACCCCAAATTCCAAAGGTCGCAATGTTGTATTGCTGGCCTAGTTTAAAGCCGAGTGCAGGCACGTCGGGTAGTGCGAGAATAAGGTTTTCGATTAATCGCATCTCTTGTGTTCGGGTAATTAGAGCCTCGCTATCAAGCAACACTTTTTCAGTAATATCAGTTCCTTGTAGGCAGGTGTCCTGATCGATGCCGTGGTTAGCAGCAAAATTTATCATGACTTGGGGGATGGCAACAGGGTGAAGAATAGGGGCTTTTTTGGACATAAAGGAAAGTCTAACGTAATCGAGTAAGGATGACTAGTTGGCCATATATGCAAATTGAATGGCCACGGTAGCCCTGTTTACGCTGAGAGCTGTCCGGTAACGTAGAAGCATAAACGAATGAACAATAACTGCAAAAAATAAGAGGATCGTTATGTCAGCTGACCTTGCTAAACTGAACAAACAAGCCATTGCCGCCGCTAAACAGCATATGGGCTATGTTGCTTGGCCGACCGTGGTGATGGTTGTTGTGGTGCTTATCGGTTTTTCGACCAATCTAGTGCTGTTCGCCATTGGCGTGCTGCCAGCGTGGATAGCCCTACTTTTATTGGCGGCACTGACTTACATGTCCTATACACCGTTGCATGAGGCTGCTCACGGTAATATTCACGGCAAACAAGAGAGCTTGGAATGGCTAAATAAATTGTGCGGTTTTCTTGTGGCACCATTAATCGCCGTGCCTTATGCGTCGCACCGCTTGGAGCATTTTACGCATCATCGATATACTAATCACCCGGATAAAGACCCCGACTACATGATTAGTGGTATTGGCAAAGGTGCATTTGGCGCATTGGCGACGGTGTTTAAATTTCTATGGGTACAAAACACTTTTTTTGTCAAGCATGGCTGGCGCTCTGCAAGTATAAAAGAGCGTGTGACTTTTTGTCTTGAAGTGTTCGTTTCGATTAGTTGGAGAGTGGCTTTTGTATTATTGGTGGATCAGCCAGGTGACCTTACGGTGCTTTTTGTTGGTTATTTACTGGGTGGTTTTTTTACTGCTTACTGGTTTGCTTATCGCCCACATATTCCTTATCAGGAACAGCAGCGTTATCGCACGACCAATAGTTTGATTATGCCTACATGGATGAAACCATTAGAGTGGTTTTGGTTTGGTCAGAACTTGCACTCGGTACATCACTTATTTCCCCGTGTGCCTTTTTATCGATACCATGCTGTGCATAATGAGATAGAACCGATTTTACGGGCTTACGGCACACCAATTGTTGGAGTGTTTAGTCGGCAATCTATTGAAGAGAGCGCAATAACCGCTTTAGAAAATTAATGGCTTAGCGTCATGTCGTTGGCAGAGGTAGTCTTAGGGGTTTAAGCTGCCTCTTGATGATTGATGGTTATGATTTTTTCTCGGCATTTTTAGTTGGAATCGTGCTTTGAGATTGAATAGTGTTTTTGTCATCGCTGCTTTGATTATCAAACATATGTGTTTCAAGGCAGCCGCGTAACCCTTCAATTTCGATAGGCTTAACTAGGTGACTGTTCATGCCTGAAGTAATGGCTTTGTCGAGCCGTTCTTTCATGGCATGAGCTGTGAGAGCAATAATGGGAAGAGGTTGTTTATTATGTTCTTGTTCCCAACTACGGATAGCTGTTGTTGCATCGTAACCATCCATGTTTGGCATTTCACAATCCATTAATACGGCATCGTATTTACCATGGTGTTGTTTTATATTGTCAAAGGCTTCTACCCCATCGCTGGCGATATCAAAGGATACTTTTAATTTCTTAAGCATGCCTTTGATAACCATTTGATTGACCATGTTGTCTTCTGCAATCAAAACATGCTTTTCACTAAGACGTGATAAGCGTTCTGTCTGATTACTTTGTTGTTCAGTTTTGTGTTCTTGGTCGTTGTAACCCAGTAGATTTAAAAAGGATTCACGCAAAGCCGTTGCCGATGCAGGTTTTTGCATGGCGACTTCTATCCCCGCATTCTTTAGTACCGTTTTTTCGGGGGTGGTTCGCATTGCCGTTAGGAGCAGGCGTTTAACGTTTTTAAGGTCTTTGTCTTGGCTCATTGCTTGAGCGCACTCCAGGCCGCTTAGCCCTGGCATATTCATGTCAAAGGACACTAATTCATAAGGGCGCTTTTCTTCGTATGCTGCGTGTAACATTTTTAATGCTTGTTCGCCGTAATACGCAACGGATGCCTCCATTCCCCAAGATTCTGCTTGTTCTTTTATTACCTGGATAAATTCGGGAGAATCATCGACAAGAAGAACCCGTTTACCTTTAAGGGACGAGAGAGGGATATAGTGCTCTTCTTTGAAGGTGTCGTTAGCTTCTTTGCAACGAATGGAAAACCAAAATGTTGACCCTTCACCTTCGATACTTTCAACACCTATTTCTCCACCCATTAATTGGGATAGGTTTTTGGATATACTTAAACCTAGGCCGGTACCACCAAACTGTCGGCTGGTTGATTTGTCTGCTTGAGCAAAGGCAGTGAAGAGTTTCTTTTGTTGTTCTTCGGTAATGCCGATGCCGCTATCTTTGACTTCGAACCGTAAAAGGTGACCATTGTCGGCCGAGTAAGATTCTTTAATTTCAAATGCGCGTAAACTAATACATCCACTATTAGTAAACTTGAATGCGTTGCCTAGCAGGTTAAGTAAAATTTGGCGCAGCCTTGTTGGGTCGGACTGAATCAGCATCGGGGTATTTGGTTCAATAGAGGAAACAAGCTCCAGGTGTTTTTTCTCTGCGGTAAGAGAAAAAACCGATGCACACTCTAAGCATAGTTGGTCAATATCAACATCAACGGACTCAATGTCCATTTTTCCTGATGCGATTTTTGAATAGTCAAGAATGTCATTGATGATATTAAGAAGCGCTTTTCCTGAACTGTTAATGATGTCTACATATTGACGTTGTGTCTTTTGTAATTCAGTGCCTTGAAGAAGTTCAGCCATACCTAAAACACCGTTCATGGGGGTGCGTATTTCATGGCTCATGGTAGCGAGAAAATCACTCTTTGCTTTACTTTCGGCTTCTGCAGAGAACACTTTTTTCTCTGCGACGATTTCTTCTTCTCTCGCCTCTATCTTCAGTTGCATGTAACGCTCTTGGTCTAGACGCGCTTGCTTTTCACTTTCGAGTAGCTTTTGTTGCGCTGAAAGTTTGGCCTTTCTATCCATGTTAATACGATCTGCAAGAGCGAAGGATAAAAGCATGACTTGCAATATGGTGCCAATTTGTATTGCATACTCTGTGAGGTTGGTTCTAGGCAGTAGGGAAAATTTATTCAATGCTAATATACAGGTAGAAATCAGGAATGCCGTCCATGCTGAGGCGAAGAAACGAGCAGATTTGTGGCCTCCTGATAGCATTTTTATACTAATGTACAGTGCCACAATGGCTGCTGGAGCGGCTATTGCCGCCGCTAAACGTATTACTATTTGATACGGGGCAAACAGTGAGCTGACGCAGATGATGGCGTAAATTGCAGCCCAAAGAGTAAAGAAATGATGGAAGTTTATATGGTGCCTTTTTAATCGAAGGAATGAGTTGGTAAATAAACACCCAGAGAGCACACATAAACTGAGAAAAAAGGGGATGCTCCAATTATTAACGCCCGCCATAGTTGGCCATATAAATTGGAATCCAAATCCATGTAATGAGGTTTGAAAAAGAGCAAACCCTGCAACAAAAAAAGAATAATATAGGTAAGCGATGTCTCGAATAGAAATAAATAGGAATAGATTATAAACGGCCATAATAAACATTAAACCGTAGTAAAACCCCTGGCCGGTTAGAAATCCTTGTTCGTGTGCATTAAAGTGATCGTAGTCGCGAATAAATAGGGGGATTTGAACAGAGCCAGTGGTATTTATACGCAGAAAGAAACGTTTATGCTCGCCGGGCTTGTAGGTAATAGGGACAATAAAGTTTCGGTTGTAAATCGGGCGGCTGTTAAAGGGGTGTTTGTCACCGAGGGTGTGAGATTGCGATACATCGCCACCATGAACTTCATATATTTGAATCTCATCCAGTGCTGCATACTCAATACTTAACAATACTTTTTGTTGGATTTTTTCGATATTGCTTGTATCGAGTCTAAACCAGTAGGTATCACTGCTGAAGCCAAAATTGGGGGTATCTATCTCGACGGGTTTCCAATGTTTTTGTCCCGTTTTTAATATGCTACCAATGCTGGTGGTCTCAGCGTCATCAACCCAGTAAAGAAGGGACTTTCCTAGCGCGATGCTATTCATGCCTTTGCTGACGGGGACAGCGGAAGGAGTCGTTGCTGAGTGACTAATTGCAGGTAACAGTAGACCTAGGCAACACATAACCGCTAAACACCAGGTTCGAAACAGGAATGTGGCCGCATGGACGGTTAAGAAGGCGTTCTGGAATATGGAAAGGAAGTTTGTCATTGGCTAACTGCATCATCTACTAATTACTACGGGTTCTATTAACTATAGCTAAGAAATGCAGAGTAGGGAGATGGCTGTGAAGTTGATGGTGCTTTGTTGTAACTCATTGATTTTGTAGGGTTGTTTTTGGCTATTCGATTAATGATTCAATCGAATAGCCAAAAATTTGTTGTCAACGCTATTTCATCGCGCGATTCTCAATAATGTCATCAACCACACTGGGGTCAGCCAGCGTTGACGTGTCACCTAGGCTATCAAGTTCATTGGCCGCAACTTTGCGTAGTATCCTGCGCATAATTTTACCCGAGCGGGTTTTTGGTAATCCTGGTGCCCACTGAATAATATCAGGTTTGGCAATGGGACCAATTTCAGTGGTAACCATTTTTACAAGGTCGATTTTTAGTGAGTCAGAGGCTTCAGCGCCTGCCATCAGTGTGACATAAACATAAATGCCTTGGCCTTTAATATCATGAGGGTAACCAACAACCGCGGCTTCTGCGACAGCTTTATGTAGTACCAAAGCACTTTCGATTTCTGCAGTGCCAAGTCTATGGCCAGAAACGTTGAGTACGTCGTCAACACGCCCAGTAATCCAGTAGCAGCCATCGGCATCGCGACGGGCACCGTCACCGGTAAAGTAGCTGTCTTTGTACGTGGAAAAATAGGTATCAATACAACGTTGATGATCACCGTAAACGGAACGGATTTGGCTAGGCCAGGAATGGGTGATGATAAGGTTACCTTCGGCTTCTCCTTCCAGAATATTACCCTCACCGTCAACTAATGCAGGCTGTACACCAAAGAACGGGTAGGTAGCTGAGCCTGGTTTTAGCGCGTGTGCTCCAGGTAACGGAGCGATCATCGCTGCGCCTGTTTCTGTTTGCCACCAGGTGTCAACAATAGGGCAGCGGCCTTCACCAACGATGTTGTAATACCATTCCCAGGCTTCGGGGTTAATGGGTTCACCGACAGTACCGAGTAAGCGCAAGGAGGCGCGGCTAGTTTTTGTGACGGGGTCATTACCTACGCGCATCAATGCTCTTAGTGCTGTTGGAGCCGTATAGAAAATATTAACCTTATGTTTGTCAACAACTTGCCAGCAGCGAGATGCATCCGGGTAAGTTGGGATACCTTCAAACATTAAGGTTGTGGCGCCATTAGCAAGAGGGCCATAGACAATATATGAGTGCCCAGTAATCCAGCCTACATCGGCAGTACACCAATAAATATCACCTTCACGATAATCGAGAGCATATTTGTGAGTCATGGCTGCGCATAACAGGTAACCGCCTGTGGTGTGTAAAACGCCTTTGGGTTTTCCTGTTGAGCCTGATGTGTACAGAATAAATAGAGGATCTTCTGAGTCCATAGACTCTGGCTCACACTCTTCTGACATTGGTTCTACAAGGTCGTGATACCAAACATCAACGTTATCGTTCCATTGAATGTCGCCGCCTGTACGTTCGACTACAAGGCAGGTATGAATGTCAGGGCAGGACTCAAGTGCTTTGTCTGCATTGGCTTTTAATGGAATAGTTTTGCCACCGCGTACACCTTCATCGGCGGTGATCAGTGTTTGGCAGTCAGAATTGAGGATGCGGTCTTTTAATGCTTCGGGTGAGAAGCCACCAAATACAACGGAGTGAACAGCACCGATACGAGCGCACGCTAACATTGCATAAGTAGCTTCAACAATCATTGGCATATAGATGCAAACACGGTCGCCTTTTTTAACACCGCGAGCACGTAATGCATTTGCTAGTTTGCAGACACTTTTGTGCAGATCGTTGTACGTGATGCTGGCATCGTCTTCAGGGTCGTCACCTTCCCAAATAATGGCAACCTGCTCCCCTCGCTTTTCTAAGTGGCGGTCAATACAGTTGGTGGTGATATTGAGTTTGCCACCATCGAACCACGTAGCTTCAGCTTTACTAAAATCAAACCGTTGAGTTTGTGTGAATGGTTGATCCCAATCGAGAAATTCGTTGGCGCGGTCTGCCCAGAAGGTATCGGGATCACTAATGGATTCTTGATACCAGGCATCATATTGTTCTTTGTTAATATTTGCGCCAGCAGCATAGTCGGGCTTGACGGGGTATACTTTGCTTTCACTCATGGGAAGATTCCTACGGTAGACCTGTTGTTTTACTTTATCAGGCTAGTCTACACAAAATCTTGCTTGGTTAACGTTGTTTGTCAGGCTAATTTGGTTTTCTTTTGATTCTGTCTGGTCAACAAATGATCGGCGTTGTATTGGAAAGGGACACGGTGACGAAAAGTTGAGTGCCAGGCTCAGGAATGTTTTGGGCTGGTAGTAGTGCGGTTAATAATTGTTTGTTGCTAGTTTCTAGGGAGCACAAGTAATGTCCACCACGAAAACTTTTTTTGATAAGGGTGACAGAAATATCGGTTTCGCTATTTGATACTGCTATTCTGTCTGGGCGAATTAATAACTTTGCAGAATCGTTGCTAATGGTGTGAGCTATATGCTCAGGAATAGACAGGTTCCCTACTTCAGTGTGGAGGTTGTTGATGCCGTTGTTGTCTTTTTTTATAGCACCTTCAATGAGAGCTCCTTGGCCAATGAATTCGGCAGAAAATACACTGTTAGGTTGGTCGTACAATTCGCTGGCGCTGCCCCATTGAACTAGTTTTCCATCATTTAATAGCGCAATTTTATCAGACGTTGCAAAGGCTTCTTGTTGGTCATGGGTAACCAGGATGGCGGTAACTTTTTCTGTTTTAATCAGCTGTCTTACATCGTGGGCAAGGTGTTCGCGCAGCTCGACATCTAGGTTTGAGAAGGGTTCGTCTAACAATAATATGTCAGGTTCTGGTGCTAACGCCCTTGCTAACGCGATGCGTTGTTGTTGGCCGCCGGATAGCTGGTGCGGATAACGTTTTTTTGTATGGGGCAGGTTAATCAATGAGAGTAACGCATCAACGCGTTGTTGCTGTTCGGCTTTGCTTTGTTTGTTGAGGCCAAATGCAATATTTTGTTCAATGGTGAGGTGGGGGAATAGGGCATAATCCTGAAACACCATGCCGACCCTGCGTTTTTCTGGTGGCACGCGTTCTGAGGGGCTTGCCACCTCGTTTCCTCGTAATGTAATAGTGCCGTGGGCGGGGTGTTCAAAACCTGCAATAGTACGAAGCAGTGTGGTTTTACCACATCCAGAGGGCCCTAATAAACAACCAATTTCGCCTTCATTTAATGCAAAACTTATATCTTCTACAATAGTTTTGGTGGCGTAGCGAATAGCAATATCTTGTAAGACAAGGTGCGCGCTCATTGGTGGTTATCCAAGGTTGATTTGTTAATGGAACGGTTTAATAAAATTACAGGAATCAAGCCCGTGAGCACGATAGTGATTGCCGCGGGTGCTGCACTGGCGAGCTGTTCGTCACTTGCAAGTTCGTAGGCTCGAACCGCTAGGGTGTTAAAGTTAAAGGGGCGTAAAATTAATGTTGCGGGTAATTCTTTTAGCACATCAACAAACACCAATAATAATGCAGTAAATAAACTGGGCCGAATAATGGGTAGATGTACTTTTCTCAACACTTGAAAGGGTTTGAAACCTAAGGAACGAGCAGAGTCATCCATTGATGGCTTGATAGCTTGTAGACCTGACTCTACGCTCCCTAATGCGACCGCTAAAAAACGCACTAAATAAGCAAAGAGTAAAATAAACAATGAACCCGAAAATAGTAGGCCGGTCCCGACATCAAAGGTTTTTATTGCCCAAGCATCAATGGTGTTATCAATCCAGGCTAGTGGAATAATAATGCCCACAGCGATAACGGTACCAGGAACGGCGTAACCTAATGTGGCAATTCGAACGCCAGCTTTAACGCTATTGGTGGGGAATATTCGTTGGCCATACCCTAAAACAATCGCCAAGGTTAGAGCTAAGAGTGATGCGGAGAATGCAAGGGTAAGGCTGTTCCAGGCGAGTACCAAAAATTCAGCGTCGATGGTTTCGCCTAACGCCCATTGCGCTAACAGAATAAAGGGAATTAAAAAACCTAATACTATGGGCATAACACTGAGAAAGCTGGCAACTAGCCCTTTTATACCCACAATGGTTTCGCGTTTGTGAATGCTGTAGCGAGAACTTTGTTGATGATACTGTGCCTGTTTGCGTGAATAACGTTCCAGTAAAATGAGCATCAAGACAAACCCTAGTAACATCGCAGCAAGTTGTGCTGCTGCTCCTTGGTCCCCTAAACCAAACCAGGTTCTGAATATGCCGGTGGTAAAGGTGGATACTCCAAAGTATTGCACCGTGCCATAATCTGCCAAGGTTTCCATTAACGCTAAGGATGTTCCTGCAACAATGGCAGGGCGAGCCATCGGTAATGCAACACGGAAGAACCGTTTCCACGGGCCTGCACCAAGGGTTCTAGCGGCTTCCATGGTGACAACGGATTGTCCTAAAAATGAGGCGCGTGCGAGTAAATAAATATAGGGATATAACACCAATGACAGCATGCAAATAGCGCCAAACAGCGAGCGAATTTCAGGGAACCAGTAATCACCGTATTGCCATCCGAATAAATCACGCAAATAGGTTTGTACCGGGCCGGCAAAGTCCAATAACCCTGTGTAGGTATAGGCAATAATGTAAGCGGGCATTGCAAGGGGTAACAAAAGAGCCCACTCAATAGCTCGACGGCCTGGGAAGTCGTACATGGAGGTCAGCCACGCGGTAGTAATGCCCATGGATAGCGTGCCAACAGCAACACCCAGTAGTAATAACAAGCTATTGGTGAGGTAGTCACTTAGAACAGTGTCAACGAGGTGATTCCATACGTCACCGGCAGGTTCAAAAATAAAGCTAAATACAGTGAGTACGGGTAGTGCTAATAGTGCAATAGTGCTGAAGAGAAAGATAATAAACAGATTGGATGATGCGAATTTGGAGCGAACACGGCCTAAAATGTTAGGTGTTTTGGATGCAGTAAGGTGGGTGGTGTTTGAGCTGGGTGACGCCATAGGGGGTTTGGATTAGTTGTCGATGTAGGCTATGCACCTGTTGGGCGCTGCGAAGGCAAAATCAGCAGACATTATGCCCTAATGAGACCTACCTTGCATTGCCTTTCCTGTGAGAGCTGAGGCAATGTAAGGTAGACCTTTACATAGACGGGTTATTTCCAGCCAGCGCGATCCATTAACATAACCGCCTTGCTATTCAGATCGCCTAGTTGTGATAAATTTAGGTTGTCGGCTTTAAACGAGCCCCATTCAGCAAGTACTTTACTCGGCTTTACTCCTTCACGAACAGGGTACTCGTAGTTAACCTGAGCATACCAAGCTTGGGCCTCTTCACTGGCTAAAAATTCAATCAATTTAACCGCGTTGTCTTTGTGTTTTGCATGGGTGGTAACGCCCGCGCCACTGATATTGACGTGTGTGCCTCGTCCATCTTGATTTGGCCAAAATATAGCAAGCTTTTCTGCGGCAGCCTTTTGTGACGCATCGCCGCCGGCAAGCATTTTTCCAAAATAATAAGTATTAGCGACAGCGATGTCGCATTGGCCTGCAGCGGCAGCTTTTATTTGGTCACGGTCTCCGCCTTTAGGGGGGCGAGCCATATTGCCAACAAGGCCTTTTGCCCAGGTTTCTGTTTTTACTTCACCGTCAACGGAAATCATTGATGCGACGAGGGATTGGTTGTAGATATTGTTCGATGATCGAATGCAAATTTTACCTTTAAGCGCTGGTGCTGCTAAGGCTTCGTAGGTTGATAGTGTTTTAGGATCGACCTTGCCTTTTACGTACATAATTGGGCGAGCACGTAAAGATAAACCAAACCAGTAACCTTCAGGGTCTCGGTAGCTGGCAGGAATTGAACTATTAAGAGATTCTGATTGAATCGGCTGTAGTACTTTGGCTTCTTCAGCGCGGTGTAATCGGCCAGCGTCAGTGGTCAGGAATACGTCTGCGGGTGTGTTTCTGCCTTCGCTTTTTAAGCGAGTGAGTAACGCATCGGCTTTGCCTGTTACTAAGTTAACGGTGATACCGGTTTTCTCCGTGAACTGGTCTAGTAGAGGCTTAATAAGTGCTTCTTTGCGAGCAGAGTATAGGTTGACTTCAGGGGCCGCCAATAATGAGGTGGAGCTCAATAATAAGGTCGATATAACGGCTTTTGTGAAAAATTTAGCTAGGTTCATAAAAAAATCCAGGTACATCAATAAATGAGGGCTAAATGATAATTATTATCACTAACGAGTGCAACCTATTATAGGAATGTAGCGCGGAAAAAGGTCGCTGTAAGGGGCTAGATCAATAGATTAAACAACTAAGGAGTCTGACCGTTTGGCTAACTGGTTTAGTGGGAGGGTGTCAGTTACCTTCGGTTCGACGTGTTGCTGCCAAATGACATTATTTTATCGGGTAAGCTCTACGGTAACGCTCAGTAAGGATTCTTTGCTTTTGCAATAGTATTACTTTGGTATAACTCATTAATTAGCGCTGCGACAAAGTCAGGGTCTTCCATTGGAAAGAAATGGGATCGTTCCGTGCAATGGATTTCTTTGGCATTCGGCAGTTGTGCCGTTAGCTTATCCCATGTAGGGGATGGCTGAAAATCCATAGGAGAGTCCTGTGGGGTTCTATCTTTAGCACGAATAATAAACGTGGGTGTTTGAATGTCGCTAAGCTTGGCGTAAGTCTCATCACCGCCGATAATGCCATAAATGGCAGCTTCACAGGAGGGCGGGCAGGCGAGACTGTATCCGCCATTTGTTTTCGTTAAGCCAAACTCACAATAATCGTTGAGAACATCTTTGTCCCAGTTATTAAAGGGGGGTTTACTGCCAAGCTTTTCACCTAATTCCTGCGGCGATGACCACTGATTGCGGCGTTTTGCCACAGGGTTGTTTGTTTGTGTAGCGGATTGCCACAACTTTATATGATCGGGATTTCCGATGACGGGGTCTAATAGTAATAACTGTTTGAAGCGCTCAGGCTTGCTGGCGGCAAGAAGTGTTGCAACATGCCCACCAAATGAGTGACCAACAGCAGTAATGTTGGTAATGCCCAGCTCGGTAATAACATCTTCCGTGTACTCCGCAAAACGGTGCCAATGGTAAGGCGGATCAATACTGTCACTTTTGCCGTGACACAGCGCGTCGATGGCAAAAATAGGGGCGTTATTGGGGAGCTTTTGAATGATCTTGTCCCAGCAGCGAGCGTGAAACCCTGTCGCGTGTAATAACACAATAGGGTCACCTATTGTGTTGCCATTTTTAGAATCATTTAGGGCCGGCCATACATAGACATTGATGTGTTTGTCGCGAATGAATACGGAGCGAGAAATAGGGGTGCGCATAGAATCGAGGGCCGCCATAGTAATACTCATGTAGATGACTGTTGTTTGGGTTGCTGATGTGTAATCTACTTATGGTGGTTGATACGCCCCTGCCTTGTCTAGGGTGAAAATTGACTTTCGAGAGATAATAATTCGACAATGGGGGGTGTTGGCAAATCTGGCTGTCCCGTTTGTACTGCGTCGGTTACCCATTGCGGATAGATACGATATAACAAGCGTGTTTTTACCGTTAGGGGGTAAGTAGTGTTGTTTGGTAAGGGGAATTGCTCCTCCCTAAAACCATCTGCCGGTATGCGGGTATCGCTTAGCAATTGTGCGTAGCGCCAAAAGAGTAAACCCACAGGTTTGCCTTCAGTATCACCAAACACTTTCATAAATAAGCGGGCATTGGTTTCGATGTTACCTTTATCATCGGTATAACCTGATGACAAAACAATGTTGTTGTCGGCGTCGGTGGCCGTGACTTCTATCCAAAACTGCCTGAAGTCTGCAACACCTGTTGGTAAATCGTGACCAGCACCGACATTGTTAATTTTTACAATAAGTGTCTGGTTTTGGTTAGATGCTTGGCCTGGTTGTTGAATGATTTGTTGCGAAGGTTCAAGTCGCCCTTCTAGTCGCTGTTCCACGGTGGCGGAGGAGCGTAACAATTGTAAACTCATGTCTTCTAATTTTTTATTTCGTAAACCTACCAGGTGATGGTTTGCCCCAGTGAACTGGTGGGTGACGACATTTTTCTTAGGGGTTCCTCGATCAGTGGATAAACCTGGAATGTCTTCACCGATACGTTCAATGTCTCCATGCATGTGGCAATCAATGCAGGTACGGTGTTTACTTGGGTCTTCAGGGTTGTTGAAGGAAGAGTTCTCCCATTCGCCATAGGTGTTAACAATTAACGCACCGGTGCCGGGTGCAAATTCGTTATGACAGGTTTTACACAGTTTAGGATCTGTGTAAAACGGTTTCATGTAGGAGTCTTTGTGACGTTTGGGTTTGCTATTAATTTGTCGGCTAGACAGCCATTGCATCACCGCAGAATCGGTATGCGTTTCACCAACATAATGCTCTCGATCAATAAGATTAACGGTAAAGGAGGCGTTACCCCCTGCATCTTCTATGTCGGTAATACGATGACAGAAAAGACAGCTGGTACCTTCATCAATATCCCCTTGATTGTTTTCTAGAGCGCGTTTCAGCGAGGCACCATTTTTTTCAAACATATGGCCTTCTGTTTTTAATGGCAGATTGCTCATAACGTTACTCGGCATATGGCAACCTAAGCACCAGTCTTTAAAATCTTCACCTTCAGTTTGTCCTGCAGCATTAAGAACTGCCATAAAGTAAGGGTTGGACTCTCCCATTAAGCGGTGGTTTGAATCGGCCCATTGATCAAACATGTCTTGGTGACATTCAGCGCACTGTGCTGAGTTAGTCCATGCTTTAGGGTGTGTTCGTTGTTCGCCATCAAGTTTTAACCAGGTTGCAAGAAATGGAAGGTTGTGAGGCAGTGTCACAAATTGATGTAAGTTCATCATGTCACCCATGATGGTTCCCATTGCTTCTGATGCTTTTAATGGCAGTGCGCCATCTCTGTCATCTTCACCCATTCCGCCTTGGGTTTTTTGAATGATGTTGACATAATCGGTAACAAAGTCGCCACTCACCATGTTGCTTAGCCCTGGGTGGCCAACACGGGAATCTTGGTGTTTATCCTGGCCATAGGCTTCCATTAGGTAAAGGTTGGTGAAATTAAAACCGTCTTGATGGCAGCTATTACAACTCATCCAGAAATCGCCCGCTATGGGGTGTTCTGGGTTTAGGTCGGTATTGGCAGAATGAAAAAATGCACGGCCTTTGTTGATGTTTTCTGATGATGTGATTGTCGCCAATTGAGCCCAGGACGGCTCCAGCAAACTGACGCGATCAAACGCATTGTCTCCGCCTCGGTCAAACAATGCCAACGTTTGTGGAATGCTTTGTTGGACCCAAAGGTGAGAGCCCTTTAGTAATAAGCCGCGAGGGTTTTGGCCAGGTGTATGGCGATATATCTGTGTCGCTTTTACACCGCCACGGTGTTTTTTTCTGCGATGACGTTTTTTATTACTTTTACCAACGCGAGATCGATCAAATATAACAATGTCATCGGAACCCGCGAGAGTGATGTACAGTTTTTTTCCCGAATCAGAAAATTCCGCATCATGTGGGTTAGATACAATGCGGGTACGGTTCTTGTTGTCGACGATATTAATGGTTTTGAACAGTTCTTTACGATGATCAACACGTTCTGTTTCGGTTATAAGGTCAATCACTGAGACAGCAGGAAATATCGTGGATTGAAATTGAAACTCATGATCAAAATTCCATAATACGTGCGGTAGCCAGGCTTCTTTTTCATCAGGGCTGATAGCAATATCGTCTAGCTCTCTTGGTAAACCTTGAGAGGTAAATTCATCCTTGTTCTGGTTGACGTTTAGGGTGATGGTTTTGCTAGCTTCGGTAGGAATATTATCTACAGAATAAATGGAAAGTTGTCCTTTCATGCTGTGTGTTACTAGTAATCGGTTATCTGAGGTGAGAGCTAACCCGCGAGGTGTTTCCGCGGTATCAATCGTTGCAATAATTTCGCCTTCTTGAATGGCGATGATTTGATGATTTTCAAATAAACTCACCCAGTAACGATTATGGCTGGCTTGATAGACGACACCAAAAGGGCGTTTGCCGGTGGTAATACGTTGTTTGATGGTCCAGTTTTTTGTATCAACGAGGATCACCTCATTGCCCAGGTAATCGGTTGCCAATAATTCAGATTGGTGAGAGTTAATGGCGATACGGCGAATGTCTTGGCCAAGAATCAGTTCGTTTGGTTGTGCATGTGCTGGATTGGTAATGTCTGCGGGAAGTTTGCTGATGCTGCCTTGCCATAAATTAGCGGAATAGATCCATTGTTTATCGTCAGACCACTGAAGGCTGCCACTGCTCACAGGGGTGGCAGTAGGAGGTGAGGCTTGGCTTGGTATGGAAAGTGAAACAAGCGTTAAAAACAGGATTGATAGGGTAATAAGATGACGAGATGTGTTCATAATCGAAGTGGTTTCTTTGGTGGTGACTTCATTTGTAGCAATGGGTTTTTTATGGCAGGTGTTACCCTTCTAGCGCCTGTTTGGGAATCGGATCTACGTGTGCGCTACTTCTTAAAGCGGAGCACCGAATAGCGCCATGCGTGAACCAGCATCAACGGCCCTAAAATCAATCCGCTTAGCCAGTGTGCGTCAGCGGTTAGGTTAGAGGGTAGGTTACCAGTTTCCCCTAAAAATGTTAGTACTAGGCCGCTAACAAAGCAGGTGCCGATGATAGCATCAAGAAAGGCACCTGTTTTTCGTAAAACCCCTTTGTCGCTGGTCAGCATTAGGCGCCGATGAGCAACCCAGAATAAGCCGGTGGTGAGAGGGAAAACAATCAGTCCTGCCAATAGGTGAAATATCAGTGACCAGCGGGCAATAGCCCAATCGACAGGAATGGCATCCCACAGCAGTAATCCGCTGAAGAACAATACAATGACAACCCATTCAGCGGTTTTATTTTCATATGCGAGCCGGGTCATGTAGCTACTTATCCAGGCCTGATAGCGTTGCTTTAGCGCCATTGGGGCAGGTAACGTGTCAGAAGCCGGGACTGTTGATTGTCGTGTGCTCATGTTACGCCTGAATGCGGTATACCCTCGGAGCGGTAAGTATATCGTGAAAAGTAGTAATAATGAGATTGATTCTGGTTACGAATTGTAGATAAAGAAGGGAAGGTCGTCCATGACCTAGGTCAACGCTGTATTAATGCTGTATTTAGAGGAAGGTTACTGCACACTCACTTTGTTCGCCATTGTTGGGGCGTAACCTGCGCCGATAATGGATAACACGCCATCGTTATCGGAATCATTGTTGTTGTTCTTAGCAAGGCGGTGTTCGCCAGTCTCTGCGTCCCATTCCGCTAATTGTGCTCCACCGTTAATGACGGTTTTAAACCAAGAGACATAACGTGATGTGAGGTGTTTAAGGCTTAGTGCGGGTTCTTTGTCCTTTTCTTGATTGGCTAGGTGAAGTATTACTTCACGCAATCCACCCGAAATAGCTGCCGCCGTGAATGGCGTGTGGGTGGTGGCCTTGCCGGGTTCATCAGCCCAGGTGCCAATGTTACTGTCAAATTGTTGCTTCTCAACGGCTAAAAATAGCGCTTTTGCATCCGTGAAATATTGATCGTTTTTTGTGGCTAAGGCAGCAGCAATCAAGCCTCGTATCGTCGCGAATTGTGTGGCGAGAGAGGTTTTTCCATTTGCAGCTTTGCCAATAGAGACATTGTCTGCGATAAGGCCGTTACTTGTTTTAGCCTGTTTTGACAAAAAAGACGCTTGTTGATTGATAAGCTCTAATGCGCGTTTACCCTGAGGGGTGTTTAAATTCACGTTACCGCCGTCAGCTGATGCGTAACCGACGGGTAATGCGTCTTGAGCGCGTTGGTAAATTGATAACGCGACAATGGAATATGCGGCATCAAAGGTTGTGATGGTATTGGATTGTTTGCCATCAATTACGGAGTCTACAAAGGTGCCTGCTTTTGTGTTGAAGTGTAGAACATCCAGGTTTTTAAATAATGCATTGGATAGGTTGGAGGCAAGAGAGAAGGCGTCGTTGGCGCTGACATCATTCGATGTATTGGTATCCGTGTTAATTGAGGGTGCTGCGGTAAATGGTGCGTTATCAAAGATGGATAAAAACGCGGGGTTTTGCGCAGTGTTTTGTGTACGTTGATCGGTGAATGCGTAGTATTCACTGGTGGGCCATAGCAACATCCACGTATCCTGCAACGTTGAGCTGCTATTGTTGATGGTTAATTTACCCAGTGCATTAACCCCATTCTTTTGTGTTTCTTCAACACGAATACTGTGAGGGAACCAGATAGGGTGTTTTGTTGCGTCATATTGTGGAGTGAGTTTTGCTCCTAAGGTTTTACCGTCGTATGCTAATTTATTTTGAAGCAATTGCATTTTATCGATGGAGATTTCAGTGAGCAATAACCCTTGGAAGCCGTCGGCTGCGGATACGCCTAAGCTATAGGGGCCACTATCTTGGGTGGATGATTCTGCTTCAACTTCTTCATCGGATTCTGTTTCATGCATTCCGCCTAAGAAGTCTTGTGACCACATGACTTCTTTTAGTAAGATGCCGCCAATGGATGCAGGGTTTAGGGTTTTGTTAAACGATGTTTTATCCCATGCTACTAAAGAATAATCGTTAACGTAGGCGGGAATAACGGTCGTTTGTTTGCTGCTCTTTCCCATGGCATCAATAACGTCAACGGATTCGCCGGGAATTGTTTTTATGTTGTTATCAATATTAAGTTTGGATGTACCAGATGTATAAGGAAGAGAGATAGGGTATAGATTGGCGTGAATTTCTGACTCTGGAAAAGCAACGGCCGCTGCAAATGTACTGATACGTTTATTCAGTGCTGCAAAGTCACCGCCGCGTGTTGCATTACTTGGACCATTAACGAGATGAGGGCCCATTTGTGATTGATAATTTAATGCATACATCGCTTCTTCTGAATACTCATAGGCTTCAACGCCTGCAGTGTAATCAAATTCAGTGGGTTTGTTGAGCGCAGCAACATCGAGAATGTCCAAGTCTAGGCCTAATGCCTCTGCCAGGGGTTCTCCAGAGAGTTCAAATTCAGTGTACGCAAGGAAGTTGCTGGCCGGATTGTGGCTGGCGTCGATAACGTTAACGGCGGTTTCAGCGCTAGCAAGTCCGGTTGTCGCCAAACCAATGGTTAAGGCAGAATAAAGAAAAGGTCGCATACAAACTCCAGGCATATCAATTTATTAAATATGATTTTATTTAGGCATGAATAAGAATTGCCTACATATTAATGCAATTGAGAATTGTTTACAATTGGGGTTGGTAGGGTACTTGATGAGTTGGGTGCCAATTCCGTTGATGGGGGTCAATGGAGGCGTGTTGTTATGTTAGGATGATGCCTCTATTCAATTAGATTACCCAGGGTGCAGTATCGCAATGCTAAAAAGAGCTTCGCTAAACATTTTTTGTATTTGCATGATTTTACCGTTGTTCTTGGGGGCGGAAATAGCGCTAGCTAAAAATTACTGTTTTGTTAAGGCGGAAACCTATTATGAACAGGTTTTTTGTGAGGTTTCGTCAAAGGGCAATGGGCGACATCTGCCTGATTTTTACGATTT
>MAAC01018187.1_pt1 | contig 36797 bp, 33 predicted proteins | sample 1115981 | NCBI WGS metagenome assembly MAAC01 (sample SAMN04961126, study PRJNA320927) | seawater metagenome | isolation source: sample BD02T64 sea water enriched with oil for 64 days | place: USA:Gulf of Mexico | collected 2013-07-27 | reverse complement strand
ACTGGCCATTCCAACAATAGCAATCGGTGTCTTTTGTAATCGAGAATTCAGTCGAGTGGTATTTTCCTCGCTCATCGCATGTTCCTTTATAGATAAATTCAAATAGTGGTTATATTTTTGTGAAAACGTTAATGACAATTATTTTTTAGCCAAACCCAATACCCACACCCCACAGGTTGCGAAAGAATAGGTTCTGATTAGAAAGTGACTTAACTAGAATTTTTCTGACCCAAGAGTCGGCCTTATGACAATATAAATAAGCGCCGTCATCAGCCGTTATAGGTGTACACCCAAAAAACGAACGTTTTAGGGGAACCCTCAATAATATAATTAAAATACGCATGATCAACTCGTTCAACATTAGCGTACTTTTGAGACCCTTATCTTTAAGCATTTTTAGTAACTATGTGTTTTGTTTTATTATTATTGTTATCGCTTTTACCTGAACACTAACCCTAAATAGATACAACATGATGACTAGCCCTTATCATATTGCTGCTTCTGAACAATCAAACCAATCAGTACGAAGGTTCAGAAAATTCATCACTATATAGATGGTTTATGTATTTTCTTTGGGCAAAGCGTGCTCAATCAAGCTAAATCCGTGAACGTACAAGACTACCTGACTTAACCCCTAGCTATCAATTGATTATCGCCAATAAATGTAAACATTTGTTTTGTTTTTTGAAATAAGTACCATTCCGGCACATAAGCGCCTCTCGCCACTAATAAACCAAGCATCCATGCCACACCTTGCAATTACCCCCACCAAGCGATTCTTATCAAGTTTTGTTTGAAATCTTCTTTAAAAACATATATCTTACGCGCCTTACAGTTTGGAGAGGTGTCCGAGTGGCCGAAGGAGCTCGCCTGGAAAGCGTGTATACCGCAAGGTATCGAGGGTTCGAATCCCTCCCTCTCCACCAAGTTGTACGTTGTTTTTAAAAGGGATTTTTATTTTAACTCGTCATCTAGGGCTATTTTAGGGCAACCTTTTCTAATCAGCACCATTCTCCTATCAAATATCAACAGCAAGCTAATACCTTTCCTCTGCCACATTTGATCGAATCTTATTCAAAATTGCTTTATTTCGTAGTGAAAACAGCCTCTAGATCAAACAAACTGTCTACCGTTGGTGGCTGATAGTTTATATCTGAACCCGCCAGTTCCCGGCAAGATCAAAATATCAACACCAGAAAAACCACAATCACAGTGAAACCGCCAATCCATTTATATAAATCCCGCTTAGTCATCGGTGATTTTTGACTGCTTTTTTCTTTCATAATTAGCTGTGCAGCCAAAGCATCTAGATCCCCTTTACCCATATCCTTTGGGGGAACTTTAATAGATGCGACATTGATTTTAGGCGCCACCAACGCTTCCTTAGCCTTTACATTTACACTCTCAAGTAATTCTATAAGCGCTTGCCGATCTTCATTAGGCATTGCCAATATGCCTTTGTGATCGTTTGCAGCGAGCTTATAGGTATTACCAGCGATGATTACTGTGATTGTGGAATTCATCATATACCGACCTGCCCTTAAAACGCGAATTCAACCCCACCGATATCTAAACGTAATGATTGAACAACGGACACAGATTACCTGCAAGGTAATTGCGATTGATATACATAATAGCGAGAATTTATGTCAGCCGTACATCATTTAACGATTAGAAAGGTTGCTGTTTATGAAAACTTTTGAATTCACCCTGCAAACACTAACGTCGAGGTTTGCATTGTTGCTAGCGCTGCTGCCCTCGTTACTAATGATAAGTGGCTGCGCCGGTCAGATGACACGAATGATGGGGCATATGGCGCTAGGGCAACAAGTGGATTATCTCAATATTGAGGGTGCGACCGGTTCGCACCTAGACCAGCTAAGCCCAAAGGTATGGACCTATAACTGGGGGTTTGATCGCACGCTGATCGTGGATACTAAGGTGGGCTTAGTCGTTATAGATTCCTTCACCAAAGAGCTCTCTAAGCGCTTGCTGAAGGAACTTAAACAGGTGGGCTTAGACAAACCGGTTCATACCTTAATTTATACTCATTTTCATCTTGATCATGTTGGAGGTGGCGCTCTTCTCAAACCTCAGCACGTTATCGCTCACGAGAAAACCGAAAGCTACTGGCAAGACTTTGATATTACCCATCTTGGCATTGCTAAACCCACCAAAACAATCAATGGTGATGTAGAAATGAACATTGGCGGGGTTACTTTCCGCTTATTGTACGGCGGCTTCTCTCATACAGATACGTTTTACGCCGTACATTTGCCGGAAGAAAATTTACTGTATGCAGCCGACACTGTTGGGGTAGAAGTTTTTTTGCCGGTGGGTGGAATCGCAATATATACACCAGGTTACTATCGCATGCTGGAACGCATTGGCAATATTGATTTTTCTACCTTTGTATCCAGTCACTTTAAGGTAGGAAACAAGCAAAACTTCCTAGAAGCGAAAGAACTACAATTTTCAATACGCCGTTTAGTGCAAGAAGAGATATTGAAATATAACGGCGAAGTAGCTTTACACCAGAACAAAGAAGCCATGTTAACGTTGTATGATAATGTACATGATCAGTTGTATGATAAGTACGGCGATTGGCATGGCTTTTCCGCGCAGATCGTTCCAACGATACTAGGAGCCTACGTGAATAGCCTCGTTGGCAACTAGAGAGTATCTCCACGCTCTATCCACAAACTAGATTTAGATTCAACCAACCCACTGACGACACAATTTATTAATATAATTATCAGTGACTTTGAAACTTAAATGACTTATAAGTGACAAATAAGGAAGTTTTGTTAAAGAAGGAGTTTTACAAGCTATGAGCATTCAACAAATGATAGACATATTTATCGTCTTTACTATTGCCTCCACCGTAACGCTAACAGCGGCTGGATTGGCTTTTTCAAATTAAGTTAAGAAGCTGTTAGCGAGAAAATACCCAACTATGTGCGGAAGAATCAATGTTAATGCTGACCCTATAGTTGAGTGGGTATACAAGATCCTTGAGATACCTTTCAGCACAACATCAAACGATGACCTCCGACCAACTCAAGAAGTAGCAACTATCGCTATGCTGAATGGAGGCATACAGCAGCTCGATACAACATGGGGAATCAAGCCAAGTTGGTCAAAAAAGTTACTGATCAATGCTCAAGGCGAGAGTGTCGCTACTAAGAAGACGTTCCTGGACTCATTCAAAACTAAACGTTGTCTTGTGCCCTGTACCGGCTGGTACGAATGGCGTGACGAAGGTGGCTTAAAAAAACAAAAGTACCTATTTACTCAAGCTAATGGTGATCCGTTATTAATGGCTGGAATTTGGTACGACAACAACGAAACCTCACAACTGGTAACCCTTACAACAGAACCAAATGATAAATGCGCGGAAATTCATAAGCGTATGCCAGTTTTAATACAACCGGATAATATAGACACTTGGCTTAACGCCTCTACAAAGGATGCCCAATCACTTATCGAGCCTTTGCATAGCGACAAGGTAAGCATAAAAGCTATAAACTAGCCCAAAGCCCTTTATGTGCACTCTAACAGTTCTTTTGCTTCTTCTTTCGTAATATCAAGCCCGTAAGCATTAGCGAGCGCCCAAGCAGCACTATCAACGCTTTTGCCATGCTTAACACTTACTTTGTAGGCTTCCAGCTCAAATTTCAGTCGCCACTTTTTCGAAAGGTTGTATAGTATCGGCTGAAGGATCCACCATTTTAACACCTGACGCGTGTGAACCTTCTCGTGTTCAACGATGGATTTGACACCTTTAAATTTTGGGCGAATGAGAATCACAAAAAACAGGTTCATTGCGTCCCACTCTTTTTTGATGAATTTGTCTGTATAAATTATCACCCGTCACCCTCCAATTAGCTTAACGCACTCCTCAGCTCTACCCTCGCCTTTCAAAGCCAACTCATTAAGCTTCGACTTAGCACCAGTAACAAAGCTATCCACCACACTTTGCTCTTCTTCTATAAACGGAATGGTACACAAGCGCTCCAAGCGAAACCCTAAGTCAACACCCGACAACACCAGCTCAGGCTCATAAGGCAAACCGCGTGACACTGAATAATTCAAGGCTAAACTTCCACCGGCATCGCTAACTTCATGTAACTTTGCTGCAATACTAAGCCACACAGCGTCACCGCTTTTAACTCCGCGCTCAATGGATTCAAGAACTGCAAACCACTGAGGTTGATTGGAAACAATACTACTCAACACTTCTTTATTCTTACCTTGAGAAAGGTGAGACAAAAACGAGTTGGGGTTTGAAGTGTCAAGCTCTTCGTTAGCTGTACATGCCGCCATCAAAGCGCAACACATCGGCACAATCAATTTTAACCTCACCTAACCACCTCCAGCCTGCGATCTGCACTTCCTTCAATCAGTCTTCTCACATTTGGAGGCAAAACTATGCAACCTTCTGAGGCATCATTAGACGCATTATCACCATGAATTCTGAAATGTGTTCTGCCGCGAGCGTTGTGAGCCACAGGATCAAGGTTCATCACTACCGGGCCTAGAACGGAATGCCTGTAAGATATCCCTATATCGTAAGTTCCTCTGGGGATCGGGCCTTCAAATCCTCTATCCTCCATATCAGGATTGTTCCTACCTCCACCTGTGCCAGCGTACCCTTGACCCATATACGCACCATTTAACCTAATTACTCCACTGCTCTGATCATACTCCCAAGCCATCTCCAACCTCCTTATTAAACCCTATATTAAACACATACTTCTTATGCCGTACACAAGATGAATAATACAGCCTTTATTTCGAAAGAAAACACCTGTCTGAACCGTACCCGTCCTCAAAGCGACAGCCTAAGGTTTGACTCAATTTCATCCGCTAAAGAAGCTGGGACACCATGCTCTGTTGCAAGCCTTCTCCACTGCGAAACATGGCTGACCGTTTCATCAATCATGTTGTTGATTTTATCTCTCGTAAATAAAAGGCTGAGCTTTTCAAGAGAGTAAAAGTCTTCACGTGAAAAGTTGTCTCGCTTCCCATTTAAACTCATCCAGTGGCTGTTTACCCATTTACTGCCTGGTTTATAGCTGTAGGCCAAATCATAAGCAGGTGCCAACCCCCATTTTTTATCATTTAGAATAAATGCAAAGTTCTTTGAATGATCATCATGGTTTCTCGCGATAATATTAAATACCATCCGCTTATAGAGTTGCTCCGCCTCCGCCACAGATAGCCTCGCCTGCCTCGCCACCCCTAGCAGTTCCGCATAAGAAAAGGAGCCAGGTTTTTTGTAATCGACATGGGCCATCCCATTTAAGGTCTGCACATGCTTTTTTTCATCACCCTTTCGATCAAATCGCTGCGTAATGAAATGGCGGCGATTCCCCTCATCCAGTAATTGGCAAGGCATCATATCTATGCCGCAATCTTTCGCCATGAGGTAATAAACATACTCCATGGCACCATAACCAAGAGGGTCACCAAAGGTTTCTTTATGTTTATTGTTCTCACTTACCCCATCAAATTTCATTAAGTAGTGAGTAAACCCTTCGGGCACTTTAGCCTGACCAGAGCGAACTTGGGTAAAGTCACCATTAAAAGCCAGGACAGCCTTTGGCCGAGCACCACCTGCGCTCATACCAACAGACAGTAACGCCATCATTTCTTCACGGTTTTCTTGCCCGTCTTTATTTAGCTCGACAGAGAAACCTCCGCGACTACCCAATATTTCTTGAGCAATATTGACCAATGACTCAATTTCTACTTGTTGTGATGTGTTCAGGCTTTTTAGTCTTGTTGCTGGGGCATATTCAAGCGCCCCCATACCTCGCTTCCCAGTATATTGGAGTCTTTGCAATGGTGTGATATCGCCTGGCTGCTTTCCACTACCCGCTATCCACGCATTAAGCACTGCACTGCCAAAGTCATCCGGCAAGGAATCAGCAATTAAACCGGGCAGCCCTTTAAATGTTTCAAATTCAAGCTCTGGGAATGAGTAAATCCTTTTAGCCAGGGGCATCTTGATGGGGGAAAGTTCGATCCCTTGTTTGATAAATGCGGGGTCATATTCAAATGCGCCAATACCGGTATCCGTATTAAAACTTACGGCGCCAACTTCGTAGTCTTTGTATTTAACATTGATAGCTTCCATCACCATTCGGGAGCACCTTCATCTTTGCTCTTTCTCTGTCCGGATGCTCTTTGGCGTTTCTTTCCTTGTAGCTTAGAGAGTTGAATGGGTGAGATATCTTGCTTGGGCAGGAACTTATTTAACTGACCAGCCAGGTTGAGAGCCTGCATAATGGCGATAAAAACCTCCAGCTGAACTTTTCCTTTTTCTGCGTTGAGAACCGCCTTTCTTGTGACACCAGCAAGCTCCGCTACTTTCGCCTGGGTTAGGTCTCCATTTAATCTGGCCTGCTTTAATCTCCCCCCAAGCTCTTCAGAGATGGCCACTGGAGATAAGTCGTCGATATTCATAACGTGACCTTTTTAGAACATTAGAGTTATATATTAACTTAATGCCCCAATACTAGCACACTATGGGTCGATGTACATTAGTGCCTATAAAGCCCTTAAATTGGAACATTAAGACATTATATCTGGTTAATGTTCCAATTTAAGGACGCTGTACTACCGCCGCACCGCCACTACAGAACCGTCACTACAGTACAACCAGACACTAAACCATCCTTGCCAATACATCATTCTCAGAAACATCCATAAATTTGTGCTTAACCACACCTGCCAAATGCAACACCAATGAGCCAACCAGGGTATACGCAGTGTACTCATGTACCGTATGAAAAATGCCATTCCAGTACTCACTTTTCGCCGTTATATCTGGCACCGTGAACAGCCCAAACATATCCAAACCCTCTACATAGGCATACGTTGAATTCATCATATAACCACTAAATGCCATGCTGAACATACTCACATACAGCAAACCGTGAACAGTGTGACTTAACCGTACCTCCCAACGTTGCAGCCCCTCAGGCGGCGTAGGGACATGGCTTTTCAAGCGAGTCACAATACGGACAAAAAACAACATCAACACAATAAAACCAAGCGATTTATGAATAGGATATAACTCATATTTATCCGAGGCATCCGGGTCAATATTTGACATATAAAACCCAACAGCAATCAGGCCAAAAATAAGAGCAGCCATTACCCAATGTACTACGCGTAAACTTATCGAATATTTCATTGTTTCCACCCTCATTGGTCGTTTAAACGTGATGCCATGCTGGCAATCTGCGCACCCAACGCGTTAACCCGCTGCCCAAGCTCCGCGTCAACCAACTCCCCCCCTTCATTAAACGCCTCATAGGCAGCAGGGACAGCAATTTGCTTTGGGCTAACGATAGTCCCTAAATTATTCAAGACGTCACGTACATGCCCCAAACCCCGAAGCCCACCCAAACCGCCAGGAGATGCAGCCATGATGCCTGCAACCTTTCCATCAAAAGCCGAGCCGATATCGATTCCCTGAGAGGGACGAGACAACCAATCAATCACATTTTTTAACACACCAGAGATAGACCCGTTGTATTCTGGACTTGCCAATAAAATACCCTGACTCCCTGCAAATAGATGCTTGAGGTCATTTACTGCAGCCGGTGTACCTTCTGCTTCTAAATCCTCAGAAAATAACGGAATCGGATAATCAGCCAGATCCACATACACAACAAGAGCCCCCTGCTCCTCTGCCCCTTTGGCAGCAATTTTCACTAAGTTTTTGTTATAGGACTGACTACGTAAACTACCTGCAAGTGCGATTATCTGTGTCATGTTTTTCCCTTACCTTCATTGTTAATTAATGTATTTCGTAACGTTGAAGCAAGTTTTGCACATGCATATTTGAAGAAAAACAATATGTATGCAAAACTTGTGTGCATGAGCGCACAGATAACAGATTGGAATGACATACACGTGGCCTACCAGGTGGCCAAACTAGGAACCCTAACAGCGGCGGCAGAGGCATTAAATGTCCACCACAGCACGGTTCTACGGCGCATCAATGCCCTTGAAAAGAAGTTAGGTTCTCGACTATTTCATCGCCATGCACGCGGCTATGAACCTACCGAAGCAGGTCAATTACTCACACAAGTTGCTGAAGACACTCAGAATAGTTTTGATCGATTGCTAGGCAAACTAGAGGGAGCCGACACTCAATTAACCGGTACCTTGGTCATTACCACCGTTAATAATCTGGCCCCCTTTTTGATGCCGATATTGGCCGATTTCCAGGAAGAATACCCCGAAATCAAACTGGAATACGCCACCGACAGTCGCCTCCTGAAACTGGAGCATGGTGAAGCCCACATCAGTATTCGCCCAGGAAAAAAGCCTAACGACCCCGATTATGTAGTGCAGAAGCTCGCGTCTGTTGCCACCACTCTCTACGGAAGTCTAGATTATGTGATGAAGCACGGCCTAATCCAAGACCTCAGCGATGTTACCGGGCACCGTTTTATCAGCACCATAGAGTCTTTTGATCGCACCGTGTTTATGCAGTGGATGAATGCAAATGTGCCACCAGAACAAATTTATTACCGATCTAATACTTTCAGCAATTTCCCGCATGCCGCTATTGCAGGGTTAGGTGCCGCCCCCATCGCTTGCTGGCAAGCGCGCATGGAAAGCTCCTTGCGCCCACTGCTTCCGCCACCAGAAGACTGGAATTTTGATCTTTGGTTACTCACCCATAGAGATATGCATCGCACAAGTAAAGTTCAGGCATTTACCCAATTTCTAAAAAATAGATTCATAAAAGAACAACATAGATTGCTAGGGCTAGACGAGCACTAACCTTTACCCCAATACTCTACGCATGACTCAAGGTCTTGCGCAACCGGAGAACGAGCCTCACCGACAGGCGTGCCCACATACAAAAAACCCACAACTTGATCTTCCGGCTCTAGCTCGAAATATTTTCTAACCACACTACTGCTCGCCATATCGCCAGTTCGCCAGATCGCACCATACCCTAATTCAATAGCGGCCAACTGCATATTTTGAACAGCAACACCCGTTGCAATAACTTGCTCCATCACCGGCACTTTATGGCTGGTGGTAACATTCGCAATCGCCACGACCACAAGAGGTGCTCGCAGTGGCATCAACTTTGTTTTTTCACGCTTTTGCTCACTGGCATCAGCATCCTTCGCTAACAACGCCCTTTCAAACAACTCCCCCAAAGCATTTCTACCCTCTCCTTCAACAACCACAAATCGCCACGGCTTTAACCGCCCATGATCTGGCGCCCTTACAGCACAACGTAACAATGTTTCCACATGATGCCTGGCTGGGCCTGGCTCACAAAGCTTAGGGCTGGATACACGGGCTTGTAATGCATCAACAATACTTGTCATTGCTTCTCTCAATATTTTATCGTTGCTGGACTTTTGTGGAGGGTAGTTGGTTTAGCCACTGACGGCTAGAATTTTTTACAGCTTTACCTCCTAATGAAATAAGGTTACCATTTTGACATCTTATTAACACAATCTAAAACTGCTAACTTCCAATAAATTGCGATGTAACTAATGTCGTATTCTTGTAATTTTATGCATCGGTTATCATTTATTTCATTTTTTTTGTGCAATGCTAAGCCTCTCTTGGTTATTTTTTGACCTTGATTTAAAACACAACTGTCTAATTATTGGTAAGTTAACAACACACATGAAAACACACCAACTTCACAAGTGGACATTATCAACAGAAGAGGCTCGCGCTATACAAAAGAATTTGTGTGCGTGGGTATCAACAGCTGAACGGTGCCAATCGCCGTCACTTGTGGCACGTATTGAATTTAGCAGCACGCTTGATAACCAAGGGTCAATACAGTCAACAGTTACCGTTAAAAGCTTCCCATCCCTAGGTTTTCTTGAACGAAAGATAGGAATAAAACAGAGCAATTTCCCCCGAGTACCAGGACTGATATCATTTCAGAAAGCCCCCTCTGCCATTGCGGCACTAGAAAAGTTATCACACTCCCCAGATCTACTGATATGTGATGGTCGCGGCCTTACAGGGATAGACAGCTTTGGTGTCGCTTCCCACGTTGGCATCTTGTCCAACTTACCAACAATAGGCATAAGGCCCCCAAAAGCCCGCTTTAACTACAGCATGCTTGGCAACACCCGTGGTGACTGGCTACCACTGATTGAAGACAACCCTAATTCAGGGGTTCTACTCCGCGTTATTGATGGACTAGACCCGCTATTAGTTTCACCTGCACACAAAATTACGCAAGAAGACGCCATTCAGCAGTGCTTAACATTCTTCCCAGAAACCATTCCCTCACGAGAATACATAGAGATCCTCTACCCAGACACAGATCCCTACAGCACCGAAAAGTACAATGGCGTAGGTTCAGGGCCACACTTAAAAATTGTTAGTTAAAACAGCCGCCTAACCTTATCTCTGACTCAAAAAACACCCAACATTCCTCCCCTTATTAATAGTTGTATGAAACATTACGAGCAAGTACACTCGATGACATAATTTGCAAATTGCCTATCCCCAACAGCCCTTAAACCCACCAATAGAAAAGCAAGCAAACTACAACTACACTGAACTGATACTTTGCTGTTTTTATAACCATAACTCTCCACGCTGCAATTCTTAAAAGTGATTTTTTACATATGGGTCAAAATTTATCCTATGAGTTTGCACCGCTAGACGAGGAGAATGACGACCTTTCACCTCATCTAGTGCGTTTTCTAGCTTATTTCGTCGGCGCACTCATTTTTGGTGCTGGGTTACTGACTCAATTTTTCGATGTATGGCTCTGGTGGGTTGTTCCTTTTGCAATTCTCTACCCGTTGTTAACGCACCTTCTAACCAAACCCCTTAGAGAAAGGCACGGTATTATTACCAACGCCACGCTAGTTATTATTGACTCTGGCATCTGTGGCGGTGGGTTTATCTTAATGGGGCTCAACCCCATTCCAACGGTATTACTCTTTCTTGTACTAAGTGCTAGCACCATGTCTTTAGGTGGATTTCGTGGCTGGCTGATCTGTGTCGGCTCCCTCTTTATTGGTGCAGCAATAGCCATGATCATTTTTGGGATACCCGAATTCAACACCAATGTCCCCCCCGTTTTTTTTATTATTCTCATTTCCGTTGTATCGGCGCTGTTTCTCACCGTGCTGTCCTATTACTCCTATAAAAGAGCCCGGTCGCTACTTGAGGCTCAACATGAGTTACGCTCTCGACAGAAAGACTCTGCATCCCTTTCACGCAAGCTTGCAAAGTATCTTCCTCCTCAAGTATGGGGATCCATATTCTCTGGGCAAACAGAAGTCAAACTTGAGACACAACGAAAAAAGCTCACGATATTCTTCTCTGACATCAAAGGTTTTTCTGAGATATCTGAAGAGCTTCAACCCGAGGCCCTTACTGAACTGCTAAATAGTTACTTTACTGAGATGTCCCGAATTGCCATGAAATACGGCGGCACTATCGATAAATTTGTTGGCGATGCCATATTGATATTTTTTGGTGACCCTACATCACGTGGTCAAAAGCAAGACGCCGTTGCTTGCGTTGCCATGGCGATAGAGATGCGTAAAAAAATGAAAATTATGCGACAAAAATGGGGGAGCTACGGCACAAACAAACCCCTCCAAATTCGCATGGGTGTCAACACAGGATACTGTACCGTGGGGAACTTCGGAGCAGAATCCCGTATGGATTACACGATCATTGGTAAAGAAGTAAACCTCGCCAGCCGACTAGAAAGTGTCGCACAACCCAACGAGATATTGATTTCCGAAAGCACCTATAGCTTGATTAGAGATACCATCATGTGTCGTGATCGCGGTCAAATAAACGTAAAGGGCTTCTCAAAATCAGTTCCCATTTATGATGTTGTTGACCACAGAAAAGAGCTAGGCGCTGCGCAGAGCTTTGTTGAATGTGAGCTTGATGGATTTTCAATGTATATCGATATCGATAAAATCCGTAATTATGACAAAGACCGTGTAATTGACGCGCTTGATGCAGCAAGTAAACGAGTAAAAGAAAAACTTATCGTCTAACATGCTGCACAAGTCACAAACCTCGTTATTGGCGTACCAACTTAGTGTTATCGCAACACACCTCAAAGTTTGAGCGAAATGGGTTAATATCAATCCCACCCCTACGTGTATATCGACCGTATATCGACAGCTTTTCCGGTTGACACTTGTCCATGATATCTGCAAACACCCGCTCTACACACTGTTCATGAAAGTCATTGTGGTTACGGTAAGAAACAATATATTTAAGGAGTGACTGGCGGCAAATCTTCAGGCCATGATAATGAACAAATATTGTCGCCCAATCAGGCTGCCCCGTCACCGGGCAATTAGAGCGCAACAGGTGACTAGACAAACATTCATCTACAGTTTCATCTCCACCACCGAGCCTCAGAAGCCCTGGGTTAATGGAATATTCATCCGCAGTTATATCCTCATCATCAACACAAATAGCTGAAGTTAACTCAATCACTTTCCCCCGAGCCTCGCCCACCCCCAAACTACCCGTAGAAAACACCCGTTCACTGCCAATCAATGTTAACGAGACAAGAATGCTTTCCCCAACAATACGACTTACATCCTTCTGAATAGTATTTACTACATCATCGGAGCACGCAAAGATGGATTGATTTAACGACCCCAAATATAATTTAAGTGATTTTGACTCTACAATATTGGGAGATGACGCCGGCACCGTTAACACAGCGACAGCGACACTAGGCTTGCCCTTAGCATTAAGCCACGAGACCTCATAGGCATTCCATATATCTACGCCGTCAAAAGGCAAAGCGCCATCGACCAACACGCCCTCTCTGCCCTGCGCCCGAGGAATAGGATACAAAAGACTAGTATCATACTTGTCGGGATAATCACTCACTTGACCTAGCGGCGAATCCTCTGGCTTACCTGATATTGAATTTTCAATTTTCATATTCTAGCTACGGATTCCCGCACCTCGGTTCAACAAAAACAATGCCCAACTATAAAATACAGCGATAAACAAAAAGATCATGCCATAAGTTAGCCACAAACTAACATCGGTAACACCAAGAATGCCATAGCGAAAACCGTTTACCATATACACGATGGGATTCGCCAACGATACGTTATACCAAAATTCCGGCAACATTTTAAGAGAGTAAAATATCCCTCCAAGATAGGTTAACGGTGTCAATATAAACGTTGGCACAATGCTAATATCATCAAAGTTTTTTGCAAAAACAGCATTAATAAAACCGGCCAAAGAAAATACAACCGCCGTAAGAAAAACAATACTTATCATAACTAACCAATTATGAATATGTAACTCAGCAAAAGCCAAGGATGCGCAGGTAACAATAAACCCAACCGACAACCCCCTAGCCACCCCACCTAAAACATAACCAATGAGAATAATATGATTCGGTGTTGGTGAGACCAACAATTCTTCAATACTTCGCTGGAATTTGGTACCAAAAAAAGATGACACCACATTGGAATAACTATTCGTTATCACCGACATCATGATTAAGCCGGGGACAATAAACTTCATATAATCAAAGCCACCCATCTCACCAATACGACTACCGACAAGATTGCCAAAAATAACAAAATACAAAGCAACCGTTATGGCTGGGGGCAATAAAGTTTGAATCCAAATCCGAGAAAATCGTCGCACCTCTTTCACGACAATAGTTTCTAACGCAACCAACTGTTTTTGAATTTCCATAAATACACTTTACTCAACTATAAGTCAGAACTACAAATTAAAAACACAAAACGGGGCCTCAAAAAACAAGTGTAAAAACCACTATTTTTCTACCGCATTCTCTACAATACCGACAAACAACTCCTCAAGGCGGTTAGTTTTGTTTCTCATACTCTTAACATCAATTCCATCCAAATCTAATTGTTGAAACACTGGGTTAAGTGTCTGCCCCTTTCTTAAATCCACTTCCAATGTATGGGAGTCAACAAGCCTCAACACAACACCTTCAACAATCGGCAGTACCGTCAAGTCATCTGCCACATCAAACACAAACGTCTCACTGTCCAGTTTTCGTAGGAGCGATTTCATATCCGTATTTTCAACAATTTCCCCATGATTAATAATGGCGATATTGCGACACAACTGCTCCGCTTCTTCCAAATAATGCGTTGTTAGGATGATCGTTGTACCTTGTTTATTGAGTTCGACTAAAAACTCCCACATAGACCTTCTTAACTCTATATCCACACCTGCAGTAGGCTCATCGAGAATAAGCAATTCAGGCTCATGCACCATCGCCCGAGCAATCATCAATCGACGTTTCATGCCACCTGACAAGTTTCTTGAAACCTCATCACGCTTGTCCCACAAACCAAGTAATTTTAAGTACTTCTCCGCCCGCTCTTCCGACTGTACTTTCTCAATACCAAAAAACCCAGCTTGAGTTCGTACAATATCAGCGACCCTTTCAAACTGGTTAAAATTAAATTCTTGAGGAACCACCCCAACTGATTTTTTGGCCAACGAAAAGTCTTTATCAATATCCACCCCCATAATTTCAACCGTTCCGGAGGTTTTGTTCACTAAAGAACTAATAATACCAATCGTTGTGGACTTCCCTGCTCCATTTGGACCAAGAAGTGCCATAAAGTCACCTTGCTGGACGTCAAAACTGATGCCTTTTAGGGCCTGAAATCCCCCCTTATAGACCTTATGTAAGTCCTTAACTACCAATGCCGCTGTCATCTTAAAAATCTCTTGTTTTCAAAGGTGGCAATTATAATAAATATTTCAATTATATTCATTGAAGATAACTCTTCGAGACAGTCTTTCTCACCAAAATAAAACCTTCCCCCCGACCTTAATCCATATTTGGAACAGTTCCATTCAGCACTTCCCTATTGCTTTACCAATAACGCCAAGCCATAATTTGACGGAGCGTCACGTTTTGACCAAGCGAATCAACGCAGCAATACGATGGCCTAACCCCATTAGCCCGGACAACGAATGAACACACTAACTCGCAAGCAACGTGAATTACAGCAACGCGAACAACTCTTCCTAGACACTGCGCGCCAGGTGATTCGAGAGCACGGCGTTTCAGGGCTCACAATGGAAGCTATCGCTGAAATCACAGAGTATTCAAAAGGTACGGTATACAAGCACTTTACGTGTAAAGAAGACATTATGTGCGCGCTTTGTGCTGATGGGATTGAATATCTATTAACACTACTCGATCAAATGATGAGCTTTGAAGGTCGACCGCGGGAGAAGTCGGTCATCATTGCTCTGTCGTATTTACTCTATGCAGAACGCTACCCTGAAGAGTTTGACCTCATTGTTGCCGCCAGAAACACCAATATTCGTCAAAAAGCCTCTCCAGAACGCCTGGAAGCTACCGACAATGCAGACGAAAAGATTACATCCCTAATCAAAGAACAAATTCATGCAGCCATCAAATGTGGCGACCTTGTACTACAAGAAGGCGTGACGGTAGACCAACTGTGCCTCGGCCCCTGGGCAATAAGCCTTGGTATGGTTGCACTCTATGAAGCAAGCGACCTCATCAAAAGCATCGAATTCGCCCCCATGCAAGAAACCCTATACCAACAGCTAAATTTCTTGCTCGACGGTTACCAATGGCATCCATTAAGTACTCAGTTTGACTATAAAAAAACAATATGTGCCGCAGCCAAGCTGCTAGAAAACAACACGGACGACCCATCAATCCGCTCGACACTAGGTATTATAAAATGAAAAATAATAAGGGATTTATCCACGCAATCGCCAATTGGCTAGTTGATTATCGCCTCTTCGTTTTCTTGACGACATTATTGATGATAGCCATCGTCTCCCCAGGGTTGACGAAATTGACATTTACAGCTGACTACAAAATTTTCTTCGATAAAGATAACCCGCAACTGGCTGCACACGAGTTTATCGAAGATACCTATTCAAAAATTGATAATGTTCTCTTTATTCTTGCACCAAAGGATGGAGACACATTTACTCAAGAAAACCTAGCAGCCGTCGAATGGCTCACAGAACAGGCCTGGCTACTCCCTTATTCACAGCGAGTCGATTCTGTTACCAACTTTCAACATACCAGCGCAAGTGAAGACGAGCTATTGGTGGGAGACCTGTCAGAAGACTCTCTCAACAAAACAGACCAAGAAATCCAAAGCATCAAGCAAATTGCAATTTCAGACCCGCTGCTTATACATCGCCTTATATCACCGACAGGCCACGTTAGCGCAGTAGATGCGATGTTATCGTTTCCAGACGATAATATTACCGAATCCTTAACCGAACTCATTACAGCAGCACGAGAGCTTGCAGCCAAATTTGAGACTCGTTATCCGAATTTTGATCTTTATATTTCAGGCATGGCCCCATTCAACAACGCATTTGATGAAGTCGCCAACCAGGATGCTGAACGTCTAATGCCTGTCATGATGGTCGTTGTGCTTGTTCTAGTAAGCGTACTGCTGCGATCATTTGCCGCAGCAGGTATAACCCTTACTATCGTTGTTACCGGAGTGGCAGCAACATTTGGAATTGTTGGCTTTCTAGGAATGGAACTAAACAGCATCAATACAGCGGCTCCAACGATCATCCTCACACTTGCTGTTGCTGATTGCGTACACCTGCTGTCTCATTTTCTTATGCGCCTAAAGCGTGGCGATAACAAGCTCGCAGCCATGAAATACAGCTTAGACTCCAATATCTTGCCCGTATTTCTAACGAGCTTTACAACTGCCATCGGCTTTTTAAGTATGAACTTTAGTGACTCCCCTCCGTTTAGAGCACTAGGGACTATTGCCGCACTGGGTGTCGCTCTTACCTTTATCTTCTCTATTACGTTGCTACCCCAGCTCGCCATTTGGTTAACGCGAAAAATCCCCGCTCAAGATTTAGAGCACAGCAACGGCTTTGACCATTTAGCAAGTTTCACCATCAAACATCAAAACAAACTATTCTGGGGAACACTCGTTGTAGCATTTGCCTGCATGGCCTTCATCCCCCAAAACGAACTCAACGACGATAACATCGAATATTTCAGTAAGAATGTCGACATTCGCCAAGCCGCTGATTTTGCAGAACAGAACTTAACCGGGGTGAATATTATTGAACACTCCCTGGATTCTGGTGAAACAAACGGCATTAATAGCATCGCGTTTTTAACAACTGTTAATGATTTTGTTGAATGGTATCGCTCACAGCCAGAAGTACTGCACGTATTTACCTACACTGACATCGTTAAACGCCTTAACAAAAACATGCACAATGATGACGAAACGTGGAATCGCTTGCCCGAATCCAGAGAACTCGCCGCCCAGTACGCATTAATGTACGAGATGTCCTTACCCTTTGGAATGGATCTTAACAACCAAGTAAATTTGGACAAGTCTTCTATTCGCATTACCGTGACACTACAAAATGTTAAAGCCAAAGAAATTCTGGCGTTAGAAACAAAAGCCCAAGAATGGCTAGCGGTTCACGCCCCCAGCATTGCCTCACCAGGTGCAGGTCCAAGCGTAATGTTTGCGAATATTGGCCAACGAAATATTCATAGCATGATTAACGGTACTATCATTGCGACACTATTAATTTCCATCACATTGATGTTATCTCTAGGGTCATGGAAACTGGGTGTATTAAGCCTGATTCCTAACGCATTCCCTGCACTGATGATGTTTGGCATATGGGGATTTTTTGTTGGCGAAGTTAACCTTGGTGTTGCTGTTGTGTTTAGCATCACTCTCGGTATTGTCGTGGATGACACGGTTCACTTTTTAAGTAAGTTTTTACGTGCAAAACGAGAACACAACTACGACACCGAGCAAGCTATTCATTATGCGTTTACCCACGTTGGTGCCTCATTGCTTATCACAACATTTGTATTGGCCTTGGGTTTTGCGACGCTCTACTGGTCTGATTTCACCGTTAACTCCACGCTAGGCGTTATGGTTGCTTTAACAATTTTGATCGCCATCGCCTTTGACTTCCTGTTCTTGCCAGGAATGTTAATAAAGCTTGATGCACTATCGAAACGATTTGGAAAGCAATCACCTGCTCACATTAATGCAGATATAACCACGACAGAAATACCAACCACAGCACCGTCGTCACTCTTAACATCAACGCTGCCCACAGATGAACATAAAAAAACCAAGGAACTAAAAGAGGAAGTGGCCGTCTAACATTTTATCAAAACTTATTATTGTGCCAACTCATAAGCCTGCTCTGCAGGCTTTTTTTCTGCCTACAAAAAAACCATAAAAAAAGGCCGTTACCCGAAAGCAACGACCTTTTAAAATTTTGGAGCGGGAAACGAGACTCGAACTCGCGACCCCAACCTTGGCAAGGTTGTGCTCTACCAACTGAGCTATTCCCGCAACACTTCATCCTGAAGACGAGGCGAATTCTATTGACTCACACCCTTATCGTCAACCCCTTATTTTAAAAATCACAAAAAAACCTTACAAACCAGCAAGTTACTGTACTAGTTACGACACCGTAGTAACTAGTACAGTAACTAAGTAGCAACTAAGTAGTAACTAAGCAGCACTAAACAGTTGCCGCACCTCCCAGCTCAAACTTTCTACACACCTCCTTATTGGTGATATAGCCATTCTGAACAAACCAACTGACAGCATCACGTAAGGTTTCTTCTATAGCCCGACTAGGCAGACCTAGCTCATTTCTGGCTTTACTAGGGTCTGCAATCAAACCCGCATTAGAGATTTCTAATTCTACAGGCGTCATAAAGGGCGCCTTATGTGTCACATACTTAGCGATTGCTTGGGTCAGGTATGCCATTGGGTACAAGGCACTTGGCGATACGGTGACTAGAGGGCGCTTTAAACCCACCACGTTCTGCAGGCTACCCATTAAATCTGGGTGACTAGCATTCTCGTTGCCTAAAATATAACTCTCCCCTGTTCTGCCCTTCTCTAGTGCCAACACATGCCCCATTGCACAATCTCGTACATCGATATAGTTCGATACCGTGTGGACACCCATAATCACGGGTAAATTAAACGCATCGGAAATCACCCGCCCCGTTGGAGTAGGGCCATAATCACCTGGCCCAAGAGGACATGCAGGGTTAACAATAACCACATCAAGCCCATTTTTTGCGTAACTCTCCGCTAATTGATGAGATTCATATTTTGTTCGCGAGTAATAACTACAATCCAGCTTGAAAGGCGAGGTTTCATCACACGTAGCATCCAACCCTTGACCCGCAAAACGTGCAAAAGAACTGGTATACACCACACGTTTAACACTCTGCTTTACGCATTCTTCAAATAATAACCGAGTACCACCAACATTCACCCGGTCCATCAAGGTCATATCCGCTAACCACAACGCATACACAGCGGCCAAATGAAATACAACATCACACCCCTTTACTGCGGCAGTAACATCTTCCGGTGACGTTATATCACCAGAAAACAACTCAACATCCAAACCTTTTAAGTTAATCATATTATCGTGTGGCAAGTGCATAACACGTACAGGTACGCTATACCGCTCTAATAAGATTCTCACCACATGAGAGCCAATAAACCCAGCCCCTCCTGTCACCAAGATTTTGGTTGCACCGCTAAACTCTTCAGCTGACGTCATTTCACCCTCCTTATATTACGAATCACACGAAACCAAGCAGTTTCGAGTGTGCCATACCAGAAGAATAGTGCTATAAATGCAGACTGACAGGTTCATCTTTCTGTCGCCTTCTCTTATCACTGGCCTGCCTTAATTCGATATGTTACTTTTCGCGATCTTTTCTACATCACTCCATTACCCACAGGTTTAACTATGATCGCTGGATTCGATTACGGCACGTCAAATTGCGCTATTGGCGTCCCCTCTGGAGAGAGTGCACAGCTAATTGCAATTGATCAGGGCAGAGCATTTATGCCCTCCGCCCTTTATGCTCTGGAGCGGGAGTTAATCTGTGAAACGGTAGGACAAAACATACCAAAAAAATCGTTACAAGAGAGTTTTATAGAACTCAGAGCTAACCCACTGAACCAAGCTCGCAGGGTTCGACGTGAACATGATATTCAAGCAAGCGAACAAAGCCTTTACGTCGGCCAAGAGGCTTTTGATCAATATTTTTCACTACCAGAGGAAGGTTATTTTGTTAAATCGCCAAAGTCATTCTTAGGTGCAAGCGGCCTGCGCCCAGAATTTGTCCACTTTTTTGAAGATATTGTCACGGCGATGATGCAAACCATCAAACAACGAGCAGAGAATCAACTTGGACAAACGATCAATCACACTGTCATTGGTCGTCCGGTAAATTTTCAGGGCATGAATTCAGAACAAAGTAACCGTCAAGCGATTGAAATCCTTACTATATCCGCCAAACGTGCGGGGTTTTCATCGGTCGAATTTTTGTTTGAACCCCTTGCAGCAGGTTTCGATTTCGAAGCGAGGCTTGATAAAAATAAAACCGTTCTTGTGGTTGATGTGGGCGGTGGTACAACAGACTGCGCCATGGTAAACATGGGGCCAAGCCATCGCAATAAAATCGAACGCAGTGAGGATTTTCTCGGCCATAGCGGTGAACGTATTGGAGGGAATGATTTAGACATTCAGTTAGCAGGCAAGAATCTCATGCCATTATTTGGTATGCAATCCATACTAAAAAACGGATTACCGATGCCAACCCAGCCATACTGGGACGCCGTCACAACAAACAACGTGGGTTCTCAGTCAACATTTAACAGCAAAGAAACAAGCTACTGCTTACAACAACTAATGCTAGATACCACTGAGCCAGCGCTGTTACAACGATTTATCAATTTGCGCGAACAGAAACAAAACCATCATCTGGTTCGCTCTGCGGAACAGTGTAAAATAGCGCTATCTGACAACACTACAAACAAAGTAGCATTAGATTACATTGAACAAGAGCTCTCTTGTAATGTTAATCAACAACAATTTGCCGATGCGATTGAACGGCCATTGGCACGAGTTATTGCATTAATGGAAGATGTCATCACTCAAGCTGGTCGCCAACCAGACGTCATTTATATTACCGGGGGCTCAGCAAAATCCCCGATTCTTCGCCAAGCCATCGAAACAAACCTAGGCTCTATTGAAGTGTTGGACGGCGACCATTTTGGTAGTGTCGCTGCTGGCCTAACCCTTTGGGCGCAACGAATATTTGCATAATAGGTACGCTATGTTTAAACCACTTATCTTGTTGTGCTTGATAGCGCTACTAATACACAACACCTCCATAGCCAACACCTCACCACCTATCGCGAGCCAAGCGCTCATTAATGGCAGTATTTACACGGCAAACTCATCCCATCCATATGCCGACGCCATAGCCATTAAAGGCGGAAAAATCATAGCAGTAGGATCGTTCAATCAAGTCAAAAACGTAATCGGTAAAAAAACAAAGGTTATCGACCTTAAGGGCAAACAGGTTCTACCGGGGTTTATCGACAATCATAACCATATCTTTGAAGCGGCGTCTGAAGCCGGTGGTAACTGTGAGCTATCTCAAGAAGCGACACCCTCTGAACAAATCCCCTACTTGCAGGACTGTTATGACAACTCTAAACCCGGTCAATGGGTCGTGGGTTGGGGACATACCATTCAAGCCACTCTGACACTTGAAGAGGAAAACACCCCGCTTGAAATTATCGATCACATATTCTCCGATCGACCCGTAATTATTATGGAACAAACCTCGCATTCTATGTGGGTTAATTCAGTAGCGCTGAAACTCGCGGGAATAACCCTATCAACACCAGACCCACAAGGTGGAAAAATCATGAAAACAGAAGATGCTGACGCTCTTCTAGGTATCTTGATTGATAATGCCGGTGATATCGTGATGGAACTAGCTTGGAACAGCCTCAAAAACAAATTCACCAAGAGCTATGATGGGTTACTCAACGGACTCCACGAGGTCGCAAAGAATGGAATCACCACGGTAGGTGATGGCAGATTGTATTGGAAAAGAGGTTGGTATGAAGTGTGGAAGGCAGTTGAAGCGGACGGCCAACTTACTGCTCGTGTCTCATTACGCCCCTGGATCTATCCCCATATTCTACCAAAAGAACAACTCGCTTTTTTAACAAGCATCTATAACACGGACAAAAATGGGTTACTTATCGTTGACCAAGTTAAAATGTACAGTGACGGTATCATTATTAATGGCACAGCAAAAACACTGGCCCCTTATCAATTCACCTACTTCCCTGAGTCACCTTACGGCCTTAGCTATATTCAACCAAAGGCGATGAAGAGCTGGCTAACAACACTTGCAACCATAGGCTATGGCGCGCACATCCATGCGATTGGAGATGGTGCTGTTCGAGACACATTAAATGCGATTGAATCCGCCAGAAAATCCGGTTCAACTCACCATTATAGTATGACGCACTTAGAAATGATTAATGCATCGGACTATTCTCGCTTTAAGACACTCTCCGTAGACGCAGATTTTCAAGTAGGCTCCGATTACATTGTTAAGAATGACCACGGCTGGGCGTATGCGTTAATTGGTAAAAAACGCTCACATAAATTAATTCCATTAGGTGACATCTATAACACCGGGGCAAATATTACTTTAAGTAGTGATTGGAACGTTAACCCTCTTAGCCCTCTGGCGGCAATCGCCAATGCTGTCGCCTTAAAGGATAAAGGCCTTCCTAGCGTACAAACTGCAATTGATGCCTATACTATTAATGCAGCCCGAGCACTTGGGTTAGAGTCAGTAACCGGCTCCCTTGAAGTCGGTAAATCAGCAGATATTGCTGTGTTAGATCATGCCATTGTGGATAAGGCACCTAAAAACATCAGGAAATCCTCAGTAATCTGGACATTACTTCAAGGTGAAACTGTGTTTAAAACCACTTTTTAAGCAAACTTTAGAATATTGCCAAATGAACCCTGTTGATATAGGTGCGCAATGATTAAGGATAAACATTCAGACTCTCTTCGCTATGTCTACGACATTATCAAAGAAGGTGTTTGGGACTGGAATGCCAACACCGGCCGAGTAGATCGAAGCCCCGGATGGTATCGCATGCTAGGGTATGAAGTTGACTGCCTAAAAAAGGATGTTTTCACCTGGGAAAATATCATTCACCCCGATGATTACCCCCAAGTTATGGCAATATTTGACGCCTATATTACTGGTAACAGAGATACCTACGAAGCTGAATACCGCTGTAAAAAGGCAAATGGGGATTATTTATGGGTTATCGATCAGGGGAAAATTGTTGAAAGAAACCCTGATAACTCAATCGCACGAATGATTGGTGCGCATACCGACATCCACACCCAGAAGCTCGCCCAAGAAGAACTAAGACGACAAAATGAAACCCTAACACAAAGTAACTTTAATTTAGAAAATACCGTTCGAATGCGAACTCTTGAGCTCGAGGAAATTAACAAATTACTTCAAAAGCAAGTCAACCAATCAAGCCAAGATGCTAATACAGATTCACTCACAAACCTCTACAACCGCAGAAAATTTGAAATAGAACTACAAAAAGAAGTTGCCAGAGCAAAACGCTACAATTCCCCTCTTAGTTTAGCGCTATTTGACGCAGACCACTTTAAACTAATTAACGATACCCTTGGCCATGCAGCAGGGGACAAAGCACTACAAATCATAGCAAGTGAGATATCAGGCAATATCCGCGAAAATGATATCGCATCACGCTGGGGTGGCGAAGAATTTACGGTGATCTTTCCGGGCACCACACGTAAGGGCGCACACGCTACAGCAGAAAAGATACGCGCCAGCATCGAAGGTTCAGTAACAAGTATCGATGCAACCATTACCTGCAGCGTTGGCATTGCCGAGTTTGATTTCACAGAAAGTCTCGAGACATTATTAAAACGTTTAGACCAGGCGTTATATGAGGCAAAAGATAGCGGCCGGAACTGTATACGTTAATGCTATATTACGTCATGCAAGGCATTGGTTTATTTGGGGCAATTGCCCTACTGCTTGCTTACCTACAGGTTTCAAGAAAAGCACTCACAACCACCAGTAAACATTACCATCGATTAAACCTATTAGGGGCCAGTTTAGTGGTCATCAACACCGCATATTTTGAGGTCTATGGCCCTTTAATTCTTAATGTTATTTGGATGTTAATCGCAATCAAATCCCTGTCATCAGAGAATTAACCCGCTTTATCACGAGTATTTTCTTTGTTCTATTAGCGAACTGATCAAGTATTGGGTAAGATGCCCCGTTTATCACTATCTCTACAATTTCAGCCTCAACAATTTCAAACAATCTCGACATTAGCGGTGCACTCATTTGACTAGCAACAACGAAGAAAACAAAACAGTAGGTTTTATCTCACTCGGCTGCCCTAAGGCACTTGTGGATTCCGAACGTATCCTAACTCAATTAAAAATTGATGGTTACGATATCGTACCAACCTATGAAGATGCGGATATCGTTGTTGTAAATACCTGTGGCTTCATTGATTCCGCAAAAGCAGAATCCATAGAAGCAATTGGTGAAGCCATCGCAGAAAACGGCAAGGTTATCGTAACCGGCTGTATGGGAAAGGATCAGAAAGCTATCACTGACATCCACCCTAGTGTACTGGAAGTTACAGGCCCTCAAGCCTATGAGGAAGTTGTTGGCGCGGTACATAAATATGTACCTCAAACTGTAAAACACAACCCCTACACAGATTTGGTACCACCACAGGGTATCAAACTAACCCCCAAACACTATGCCTACTTAAAAATCTCTGAAGGCTGCAACCATAGTTGCACATTCTGCATTATCCCTGATTTGCGTGGAAAGCTGGTTTCTCGTCCGATTGGCGATGTTATGGAGGAAGCAGAACGCTTGGTTAATTCCGGTGTTAAAGAGCTGCTGGTCATCTCTCAAGACACCAGCGCTTATGGAATCGATACAAAATATCGCACAGGGTTTTGGCAAGGCCGCCCAATCAAAACACGCATGCAAGAGCTGTGTGAAGCCCTTGGTGATTTAGGTGTCTGGACACGATTGCATTATGTATACCCCTACCCCCACGTCGACAAAATCATCCCTTTAATGGCTGATGGTAAAATCCTTCCCTATTTGGATATCCCTTTTCAGCACGGCAGTCCTCGAATCCTTAAAATGATGAAACGCCCAGGGGCTATTGATAATACACTTGAACGTATCCACACATGGCGCAAGACCTGCCCGGAGATAACCTTACGCAGCACGTTTATCGTTGGCTTTCCCGGTGAAACAGAAGACGACTTCGATCAGCTATTAGGTTTCCTTGATGAAGCCCAACTGGATCGCGTAGGTTGCTTTCAATACTCTCCAGTAGACGGAGCTCAGGCCAACAAGCTTGAGAACCATGTTCCTGATGAGGTTAAACAAGAGCGTTTTGAGCGCTTCATGCAAAAACAACAAGAAATCAGTACACAGCGACTTCTTCAGAAAGTAGGCACCACACAAAAAGTCATTATTGATGAGACTGATGATGAAGGTGCTATTGGCCGTAGCATGGCAGACGCCCCAGAGATCGATGGCATGGTATATCTAAATGGCGAAACCTCACTAAGCCCTGGAGATATTGTGGATACAACAGTCATAAATTCTGACGAGTATGACTTATGGGCAGAACTTAAAAAATAACCCATAACCACAGCTCTCGCGTGTTTTTATCCCATTTACCACGTATTCAATGCCCCTTTTCAGGGGCATTTCTAACAGATTTATAACGAACCATCGCGTTTTCATAACATCGTTCTCTCCCCCCTTTTCAACCCCTCTTTTTTTCGCCACACTGAACCTATCAGCTTATTACAGTACATTTATTACAATCCTTACCGAGGTTTATTATGAAATTATCAATGGGTGGTTATTTACTAGGAGCGGTTTTATTAGCAGGTTGCTCCCAAAATGCTGAAACTGCAGCGTCCACCATTAAAGACAGCATGAACAACTCAATCACCGCTAATTCAGCAAAGCTTAGCACTGCGACCTTTGCTGGTGGTTGTTTTTGGTGCGTTGAATCAGACCTTGAAAAGGTTGATGGCGTTTATGAGGTTATCTCTGGATATACGGGCGGAAAAATAAAAAACCCAACCTACAAGCAAGTCGCCTCAGGTGCTACACGTCATGTAGAGTCCGTTGAAGTGAAATACGATGCGAATACCGTGTCCTATGAGCAATTACTGGATGTTTTTTGGCGCAACATTGACCCCACTGATAGTCAGGGTCAATTCGTAGACAGAGGTCACCAGTATCATTCAGTAATTTATGCTAATACTCAAGACCAGAAAAACATTGCGATTCAATCGAAAAAAGACCTTGCTGCTAGCGGGGAATTTTCCAAACCTATCGTGACCGAAATCATTGATGCTACAACCTTCTACCCAGCTGAAGATTATCATCAAGATTATTACAAAAAAAATCCTGTTCGATATAATTTTTATCGTTACAATTCAGGTCGAGATCAATTTCTTGCAAAACATTGGAAGAATGACAACCACTCATCTAACAAGATGGAGCATGCAATCATGAGCACAAAATCCTACAGCAAACCATCCGAAACCGAATTGAAAAACGCTTTAACCGATTTACAATATGATGTTACCCAAAATGAAGGGACAGAAAGAGCATTCAGTGATGGCTATTGGGATGAGAAACGTCCAGGTATATTTGTTGATATCGCAAGCGGTGAGCCGTTATTTTCGTCTAAAGACAAATTCAATTCTGGCACTGGCTGGCCTAGTTTTACTCAACCCATCGAAAACGGGCGAGTCACTGAAAACAAAGATTTTAAATTATTCGCCCCACGTACTGAAGTTAGAAGTAAAGGTGCTGATTCTCACTTAGGCCATGTATTTGAAGATGGCCCTGCACCAAGTGGATTACGTTACTGTATTAATTCCGCATCACTACGGTTCATTCCTTTGGAAGCGATGGCAGATGAAGGGTATGAAGCTTATATTGTTGCCGTGAAATAATCGTTACATTTATAATGATCAAATAGTTCTAAGGTGGTCGGTTAACGTATTTTTAATCGCCACTTTGTCTATTGGTTTCAACAATACCCCACAAAAACCTGCATTTTCACACTCACGCTGCGTTTGTTTATCTGGATCAGCGGTTAACGCATAGATAGGGGTTTGACACCCTGAAGACATCAATTTTTCCCCTGCTTCTAGCCCATTAAGCTTTGGCATCTGTAGATCCATAAAAATAAGATCGAACGCCTCCTTACTTGCCTGTTCGAATGCAGATTCTCCATCACTAGCAAGAGAAACGACAGCTCCTAGCTTATTTAAATAACGTTTGATAATCACCTGATTAACTTCATTGTCCTCTGCAACCAAAATCTTGCCCTTAAATTTGACGCTCTCCTCCGCCGATTGATAACGAGAAAGTACTTCGTAAAAATGAGGCCTGTTTATGGGTTTTTCAACACAGTCATTAAACCCTATATCTAAGTATGCCTCTTTTTCATTTGCCATTACATTAGCCGTACACGCGATAACAGGAACATTATACCCGTAGGCTCTTAGCAATTTTGTAACGGTAACTCCTCCAATTATGGGCATTTGAATGTCCATTAAAATCAGATCTGGCTTATTCTCCAAAAAATATAAAATAGCTTCAACACCGTTATTTACAACATCTATATTAGCCCCAGCTCGCTTCACCAAGTTTTTCACCAACTGCTGGTTTACCGGGTTATCTTCAGCATAAAGAATTCTTCCTTTTAACGACCTTATCGCGGTATTCTTTGTTTTAACTTTCTCAACCTGTATTTGGTCAGAGGAAACAATAAAATCATTATTGTTTTTATAAGAAGCGGGTATACAAGCTTTAAAGGTAGAGCCGGAGTCCAACTCGCTACTCACCGTTACTTCTCCACCCATTAGCTTTAACAACTGTTTTACTATATTTAAACCTAACCCTGTCCCGCCATAAGACCTGGTTGTAGATACATCTGCTTGAGTAAATGCATCAAAAATTTTCTCTTGCTGACTAGGTGTCATTCCTACACCTGTATCCATCACAATAAACTCAAGCAGCCTTTCGGCACTGTTATAGTTTACCTCCAGCCTTACGCTCCCTTCTTCCGTAAACTTCAAAGCATTTCCAAGCAAGTTCAGTATGACCTGCTTCACACGAGTAGGATCGATATTCGCTACCCTAGGCAATGGAAAATGATAATCTAACGTAAACGTTAATCCCTTTGCTTGAATCCTCTGCTCGAAAACTGATTGAACATCTGACATCAGAGAAAACAAGTCGACACTAAGGACTTCAAGTTCCAATTTCCCTGCTTCAATTTTAGAAATATCGAGAATTTCATTAATAACGTCTAATAAATGATGTCCGCTACGAACGATAATATCAACTGACTCCTTAAGCTCAGCCTCTCCCATTTTCTCATCTCTAGCATCTTCGGCAAATCCAATAATAGCGGTTAACGGTGTTCTAATTTCATGACTCATATTGGCCAAAAATGCACTTTTTGCGGTAGTTGCTGCTTCAGCATTTCTTTGAGCTAATTGTGCTTTTTCTTTTTCTTTATACTCACTAATATCTCTAACATTTCCCTCATATATTTTTATTCCATTCGTATATGAACATCGCAATAGGAGACTTACCCATATGAACTCACCATCAAATCTTTTTATTTCACACTCTTTAACTTGTACAGTCTCTTGAGTTTGAAATTTATCGGTAATTCGCTGTAATTCACCTGTATCAAAAAAAAGATGAAAAAAACTACGCTGTTCGTTAGGTAAGTGGCTTGTCCCGTTATTTATCCCGCTACTTATGTCAGTCAAAGAGCTATCGGGCTGATATCCAGTAATCCGAGAAAATGCAGGATTTGAATGCATTACCCTGCCTTGCTGATCCGCTTCAAATATCCCATCAAGAGATTTTTCATACAACCCTTGATACCGAGACATATGTATAACTGTTTTTTCCTGAGCCTTAATGGTTTCTTCTTGCATAACACTTATTCTGCTCGAAAGAGCCATTGAAAGAGTAACCACCTGAACCAGCACACCAAACTCCACCATATGCACTGTATAAAAATTGGAAGGTAACACCCCTAACACCGTTAATACTGAAACAATCCCTCCTGCTAAATAGGCAAACCAACCGATAACGAACAATCGGGCCATTTTTATTCGCTTCAACCATACCTCAATACCAACACCGTACAATGATAAAAAGTTAATAAGAAGCAACCATAAAGCGATGCTAAGAGCACTGTTGTAAGGTAAAACAAACACTGACGCCACACTAATTGTTGTCACCCAACCCAATACCGTAAGGTACTTGTGCGCCATCGGTGTATTTGTTTTTGTTTGCAAATAACTTTGAGCAAAAAGAATTGACACGACACAGAGAAAATCATCCGTAATCGGTCTTAGAATAGGGTTTATTTGTGGAAAATCCCCCCAAAGATACTGAAATCCATAACCCGTAACTAACAACCGATGTAACAACCCAGCCATCAACATTAGACTAAAGTAAATATAGGTAGCATCCTTCACCATCAAACCTAAAAATAGGTTGTATATCGACATGATCAATAAAATACCAAACATCATCCCATAACTGATAGTTCTGATATTCTCATTTTTCATATATATTTCTGGCGCGCGCACCACAATGGGTAGCTGCATATTATTGGTAGCGATAACACGAAACCAGAAGATATGCTCTTCACCAGGCTTTACCGATATGGGAAAAACAAACGTAGGGGTATCGAAAGGCCGTTGAATGAAGGGAAAGGTATTCCCTGTAAGTGGAAACTCGGTAATATCACCATTAATTTCATGATAAATTTGTATTCTGTCGAGCAATGGATCCTCAATTTCCAAGTACACAACGGGGAATTTATCGACATCAAAATCCTTTGCTATGTTAAGGGGGACTTTAAACCAATGTGGTGACTGTAAAATGCCCGCATTAAAACCGTTTGGAGCTCTTTTAAAGCGTTGCTGCCTTAGGCTCGATGTATAACTTTCAATGCTCTTCCCTGCATCCTCTTCGCTATAGAACCAAATGTCTGGCTCCAGCCCTCCCTCCATCATCGCCGCATTATCCAGCGTATTGTTATTAGCTGCATATACTGGAGAGAATAAAAATACGCTTAAGGCGTTCACACAGATGAAGGCCGCTAACAACCCATTAAAACGCATACATCCCCAGTAAAAATATTGTATATCATCACCTAAGGGTAGCAAAAGGCATTGGATATTCAACACCCTGATAAAAGCATTAAAACACCCCTTCCATAGTTCAATATCAATGGAAACTTGTATTAAACCTACTAACCTTCAACATTAGGAGAAAGGGTTGCCTCCACTCAGGACACCCGACACGTTCACAAAGTTCAAGCCAGGTTCGGGATGCCAAGAAAAAACCCACTTCTTGAAAATATTCTTTTTAATCATAGAGTTGCATTCTTGTTTGCATTTCTATTGATAACCGTATTTCTGATCTACCAGACCTATGATCTCGAAATGGACACCAGCATCAAAAAAATGGTGCCTCTTCAGCATGAATATATAAAAAACCTCTACAAACATAAAGACGAGCTGAGTCTAGGCAATGACATTCGTATTGCAGTAGAACACACCAAGGGCGACATTTTTGATAAAGAATTTATAGAGACATTACGGGAGATTACAGAAGAAGGTTTTTATCTACCTGGTGTCAACAAAGGAAAGGTTAAGTCTCTGTGGACCCCAAATGTCCGCTGGACAGAAGCCGATGAATTTGGTTTTAGTGGAGGGGAAATGATCCCCCCTGGTTACAATGGATCGAAAGAATCGCTACTGGAGCTCCAAAGAAATGTTTTAAAATCAGACATAATTGGAAGACTTGTTGCTGACAACCTACGTTCCACCATCGTTTACCTCCCTCTTATTGAACAAGACTCAAATAAACAAGAAGACAAAAACAACAGTATTGACTACAAGTTACTGTCAGAAGAGCTAGAAAGCAATATTAGACAGCAGTTTGAGTCAGACAGCATTCGCATTCACATTATAGGCTTTGCAAAAAAAGTGGGCGACCTTATTGAAGGCGTCAAAGGTGTTCTAGGTTTTTTTATTATCACGGTCATTATAACGTTTCATTTATTGATCATAGATTGCCGCTGTGTTCGCTGTGCTGGCGTAATTCTAATAGGGTCTTTGATGGCCGTGGCCTGGCAATTAGGTATTGTAACGCTGCTACGAAAATTGATGGCCACATTTCGAGAAAGTGAATATTGGCTCCCTTTTCTTAAAGCCAACTCAGCATTCGAATCAATTCAGTTTGGTTTAGACCCCTATTCAATGCTTATCCCCTTCCTTGTCTTTGCAATTGCGGTGAGTCATGGCGTTCAGTACGTTGGAGAGATGGGCGCTCGCATCGCTGATGGAGCTACCGCTTATGATGCATCAACCAATACATTTAGAGCGCTTTTCTTACCAGGACTATTAGCACTGATTAGTGATGCCGTTGGATTTGTGACGCTCTGGTTTATTGATATAGGTGTAATACGAGAACTTGCCATTACAGCGAGTATAGGTGTCGCAACAATCATCCTAACAAAACTTATGTTTGTTCCCATTGCTATGTCCTATGTAGGGATTGGGGATAGAGCAATTGAGTTCGCCAAGAAAAAACACGCATCCCCATCAATAGTTTGGCTAACACTATCAAAGCTGGTTAAACCAAGATATGCCATTTGTATTGTGTTTATTTCTCTTGTTGGCGCAGGGATCGGCAACGACATAAGAAAGGATCTAAAAATTGGAGATCTTGATCCAGGAGCACCTGAATTACACCCTACATCTCCCTACAACCTTGATAATCACTACATTACAACAAATTATTCTATCAGTGCTGACGTTCTCGTTGTGATGGTTGAAACACCCCCCCAATCATGCTCAAGTTACAGAGCACTTAAGCTCATAGACAGATTTATGTGGAAGATGGAGCGCTTAGATGACGTTGAATCGGTGGACTCACTCGTTTCGGTTGTTAAACATGTATTGAGTGGATTCAATGAAGGTAATATTAAGTGGTCTGCACTCCCCAAAAACCAAGAAATTATTGGCGGCGCGCTTACATACTTACCCTCAGGCTATCAAAACCCTGACTGTAGTTTGGTTCCAGTAATTATATACTTAAAGGATCACAAGGCGACCACGTTGAGCAATGTTGTTTCTGCTGTTGAAGCATTTGCAAAGAAAAACAACAGCAATACGCTTGCCAACTTTATCCTCGCATCAGGTAATGCTGGGGCAGAAGCAGCAACCAATCAAGTTATCGCAAGTGCAGAAAAACGTATTCTTATCATGGTCTATAGTGTCATTTGTTTAATGATTTTTATCTCCTTTCGATCGATACGCCCAGTAATATGCATTGTATTACCTCTGTTTCTGACATCCATCCTTTGTGAAGCAGTAATGACTAAAATGGGCATGGGGGTAAAAATAGCAACACTCCCCGTGATTGCACTAGGGGTTGGAATTGGCGTCGATTATGGCATTTACCTGTATTCAAAAATGCGCTATCACCTCGACCTAGGGACAACCCTGCAATCTGCGTATCTTTCGGCTTTGCAGATAACAGGGAAGTCTATCGTATTCACAGGAATCGCTCTCAGTTTGAGTGTTGGCACTTGGTATTTTTCCGACATAAAATTCCAAGCAGACATTGGCATACTGCTTACATTTATGTTCCTTTGGAACATGATTGGTGCCATTGTATTAATGCCCGCTCTCTTGGTATTTTTTGGTAAATATGAAAAATAGCCTCTCCTCTCACTTATACTTCTTACGCAACACCGGGTTCAAAATACACAAATAGACGAACGCACTTAACGATAATACTGACCATAAAAAAGGCACTGCGGTAGATTTCATATCAATATGAAGCTGCCCTGCCGCCCACCACAAGCCTGAAAGCAAGAGCGGCGACAACCACACCACAGCAACAAACAGCACAATTAGCGATTGCGTTAAACGCGACCCCGCTTTTTTAACCGTCCGTTCCATGGTTGTGCGCAAGTCATAATGAATTGACATCAGTTTCACATCTTTTTTAAAAAAAGAAAACGATGCATAAAATGCAACAATCACCAATATATGCATAAATCCCAAAGACTGATAATCATAGGCAGCCAAGGGCCCAAGACCCAACAGTAACCCAATAGAAACAGTCACAACACCGAGGCTATAAAGCCTGAAAAACATTAACAAAATGCATCACCACTTACCGGCTATAGAACAGAAGTAAACCCTTCAAATTTAGGAGGCCCCATATAAACGTCTTTATTGCCACCCGCTCCAGCGTGTGCCTTTCTAAACGCTTCAGATGTCGTCCAATCCTTAAAGTGCTGCAAACTCTCCCACACCGTATGAGAAGCGAACAAGGTATACTCTTCCGTAGTATCGCCTTGCAAGAGATCAAAGCTGTTAAAACCAGGCACTTCATCCAAGAAGGTCTCACGCTGACTCCAAATATCAATAAACGCCTGCTCTTTGCCTAACGCTATCTGAAATCGATTCATCGCTATGTACATTACATTTACTCCCTTAACACGAATTTAAAGGGGTAGATTAGTAGAATTGGCGCCTCAATACCAGATCCACACCATATCATTACACATCAAAACGTATTCCCTGTGCTAAAGGAATATCATCGCCATAATTAATCGTGTTGGTTGTACGTCTCATATACTGCTTCCAAGCATCTGAGCCAGACTCCCTTCCTCCGCCAGTATCTTTCTCACCGCCAAAAGCGCCGCCAATTTCAGCACCCGATGTACCTATATTGACGTTTACTATGCCGCAGTCAGAGCCTGATGCCGACATAAAAACTTCTGCTTCTCGAACATCGGTAGTGAAAATAGCAGATGATAGCCCTTGAGGTACATCGTTCTGCCACGCTATCGCCTGGTGTAGCGATTGATAACGAACCACAAATAATAGCGGTGCGAAGGTTTCTAGTTGCAACAACGGCTCATCGCTAGACACTTCTACTATTGCAGGTTCAAGATACACCCCACCCCGATCTCCACCTCCACAGACTCCTTCTTCAAACTGCCTGCCTGCTAACTGCTTGCCACCAACCAACAATTGCCCCCCTCTAATGCTGACCTCATTTATGGCTTGATTCATTACATCTCGCGTCTGCCCGTTAATAACAGGGCCACATAAGTTGCTTTCGTCTCTCGGGTCACCTATTGCGATGGTTTTATACGTTGCAACCAACTTTTCCAAAAAGGCATCTGCGACAGATTCGTGAACAAATAAGCGACGCAAACTGGTGCACCGCTGACCACTAGTACCCACCGCTGAAAATACTACGGCTTTTAACGCCATGGTTAGATCTGCACTTGGCGTAACAATTAAGGCATTATTCCCACCAAGTTCTAAAAGCGAGCGGCCTAAACGATGCGCAACACGTTCCGCTACGCTACGCCCCATTGGGACAGAGCCTGTGGCCGACACCAAAGGAATAAACGCATGATCAGCAATATTCTGTCCAACATCTTTATGACCATTAACAATCACTGACAGCGCAGGATAACTTGACAAAAGACCCATATCTCTTAACGCCGACACCAGCAATCGATGGCATGCCAACGCACACAGCGGTGTTTTTTCCGAGGGCTTCCATACAACCGCATTACCACATACCAGAGCCAAAGCAGCGTTCCAAGCCCATACCGCCATCGGGAAGTTAAATGCCGTGATAATACCCACAACACCCAACGGGTGCCACTGCTCCATCATCCGGTGATTCGGCCTTTCACTAGCTATCGTTAACCCATGTAATTGACGAGACAAACCTACGGCAAACTCACAGACATCGATCACCTCTTGAACTTCTCCCAGAGACTCCTGCCACGTTTTTCCTGCCTCCAGTGTAATTAATTTTGCTAATTCATTTTTATCTTGTCGTACTTTTTCTGCAAAACGTCGAATTAATTCACCACGTTTTGGTGCAGGAACAATGCGCCACTTAAGAAAACTTTCATGAGCTTGAGATATCGCGTCCAATACCGCCGTTTTTTCTGCAATTCCGCAATGCCCCAACACTTGGTTATCAATAGGTGAATGAACCGGAAAGGTCTGCATGGGCTCTGTTTTCACAAGCCCTTCATTTTCACCCACACACACAGCCGCCCAAACAGACTCACTCTCATCCTCGCTATCACCCACGGAAACCAAGGGTAAGATCTCATTCGCGGTACCGACTAAGCAACCATTCTCCTGGGTAAATACTGTTTTCATCTCCATCGTTCGATCTCCGATTAAATGGTGCTTTTAATGTAAGCTTGACCAAACCTATTCGCTTCAAACAACTCCAAATCCACATCCTCTTGGCGTAAAAAACCAGTATCAGGAAGCTTCCCTTCAAAATGTAAATCCAGGATTGCACACATTGACGATGCGGTTGTTAACTGAATTGAACTCCAATGTTCCCCATTACGATATTGGTGATAAAGCTTACGAGCATCGGTTATTTGCTCAAGCCGACCATCTCGATATCCCTTCACCGTAACAAATATCAAAACAACATCTTGTTTGGTAATCGGTATAGATGTTTCAAATATCTGCTTTAGCAACGGCCTACGAGCGCTTTCTCCCAACTGAAGGTCTTGCATCAGAAATTGCATCAGGTACTGATGGCCTTTGTAACGAACCGTTTTATACGTTAACTCCTCAACCTTTCCTTGCAACGTCTCACATAAGGTGCCCAGCCCACCCGAGGTGTTAAATGCCTCATAATCAACGCCATCTAAAGAAAAGCATTCCAACCCTTCCAAGGGTATAAGATCAATACGTTCTCCGTGCTCAATAGCTTCGCATAAATTACAATATTCATTTATTAGCCCATCGGTTGACCACGTCAAGTTGTACATCATCCGGTTCGAAGGGTACTTCGGCAATGCTCCAACCCGCATCTTTACAGACTGTACACGCTCAAATTTTCCCGCCAGATGGTAAGCAAGAATACCGATAAAACCAGGGGCCAATCCGCACTGTGGCATAAAAACCTGACCAGAAGCAGCATTAATAGCTATCTGCTTAATAGCCGCTGTCATTGCGACATCTTCGGTTAAATCAAAATAACTACACCCCTTATTCAGTGCTCCCTGCGCTATGATTGCACTCACATCATAGGAACAAGCCGAGACTACAGCATCCTGCCCCGTCAACGCTTGGGACAAGGCGTTAGAATCGGTAACGTCGAGCTCCAATGTCGACACTTTATCTAAACCATTTAGCTTATTTAAAAACGTGTGCGCTTTATCTGCTACGGTCACCTCATAAGCACCACTTTCTGCTAAAAGCTGCACTATCGCTGAACCAATCTTCCCAGCACCGATAATCAATACCTTATGATATTTCGACATAACCACCTCCCTAGGACGAGAAGGCAAACCTACACTAACCCGCTCATCAACCCGTCTATCTACGCTACGCCGTTTAACAACACAAAGTAAAGAACGCATATATTCGAACAAAGCGGCGGCTTATAACGTTTATTCCTTAAGAATTCGCCCCCCATATGACTACGGGGTCGATCATTTTGTAAGGAAAAATGAATATTTAGGCAGAACATTCTAATTTCCAACGATAATATGCGCACAAATCAAACAAACTGGCTCTTTAAAGCCACTTCGTACTTTGGGAATAATGAGGAAACAACAATGCAAGATAAAGTAAAAGCACAGATAGAGCAGATTCAAGAGCAAGTAAACAAGCAACTAGATAGCGCTAAAGTTGAAGGCTTTCGCATCTTA
>MAAC01009637.1_pt1 | contig 36832 bp, 31 predicted proteins | sample 1115981 | NCBI WGS metagenome assembly MAAC01 (sample SAMN04961126, study PRJNA320927) | seawater metagenome | isolation source: sample BD02T64 sea water enriched with oil for 64 days | place: USA:Gulf of Mexico | collected 2013-07-27 | reverse complement strand
GGGGGTAAAACGCCCTTTTGCGATATTAGCCCCGAGTTTCTGGTGGATGTCGATGAGAATGACGACGGCAGTGTCGATCTCGTCGATCAGTTCATCTTTACCATCAGCTGTCTCGATGTCCCCGAAACCGATGTCGACGAATCCCTGAACTGCCCCCTGAGTCGCATTATCTGGGACGTCGATGAAAACAATACCAGTGCCAAGGCCAAGGCCCAGGTCTTTGTCAGTCACACGGATAGAGACAGAATTAAGGGTGGAAAAATCACCGGGCGCAGTAAATAAACGTCGGCACTTAATCAACAGGCGCAAGGCTAGGTTTTAGTGGAGAGAATATTCACTATGAAACGCTTGAGCCAACCAACGCCTTGTAGCTGCTACCGCATCGGCTAACTTTACCAGGGAGCTGCCGTCTCTAGATCTTGATTGGCGAGTGGATTGGAGCGTTGGCTGGAGTGAGGTTTGGGAATGTAGGATGAGACGCTGTGCTACGCAAGCTCTCATCGGGCCGGCACCGGCTGCAGGCGCCGGCGCACTTTGCTAAAGCCGCGCAGCGCGATCATTGCGAGTGCGGGGCCAATCAGCAGGAGCACTCCGGGTAACAGTAAATTCATTGCTGCTTCGTCAATTAAGGCCCGCTGTGGTGCCTTGGGCAGGTAGTTGAGTTCAACCTCGTCGCCAATCGCATAGGCAGCGGGGCTTTGTCCGGTGCGGTGAATAAAGCGCACCACCTTGCCATCCTCCGTGGTGAACGCCACCTCCGGGCGATAGGGTGAGCGGCCGCTGCTATTGGCCGTGCCGCTATGCAGGGCGACGACCACGCCTCTGGCTGGGCTGCCGTGCAGCCAAAGCTCGACCTGAAACAGGGCGAGATAAATACCACTGGCGGTGAGGCCGAGGCCGATAATGACAACCAGCGGTAAAACCTTTAATAGCGATTGATTCTGTCGGCGTTGGAGGTCGGTATCGGGGTGTTGTTGAACCATGAGCCTTGATCCTTTCATTGCGGTCGTCGAGCCTCAGTGAGAGGCTTTAGTCGTTACGTTTGTTTTGTTCCGGGCAGGGCGCTACCGACATCTATCCATATCTGTTTGGCACAGGCCATTAACTCGCCAGCTGTATTGTGAATGGCCACGCCCATAAAACGCTTGCGGCCACTGTTGGGCGAAATTTTCCAGCTGCTGATAATGTAGTCATGGTTTGGGCTGAGTGGCATTTTAATACTGCCGCTACAGGTGCCGAGTAGCTGTAGGCCAGCATCGGGCTCGGCGACGTTAATGGCGTAGGCACCGGGGCAGTCGAGGGCCGACCAAATATAAATATTGTCGACACTACCCTGGTCATTGCAGAGGCTGCCCGCGGGTCGCCATAGGGCGGCTACAATGTTTTGCCCGGTGAGTGTGGCCCGCTCATTGTGGCTCCCGGCTTCTACAACCGTATCTAAGGCGCCACAAAAAACCCGCAGACCCTGGTCGCTGGCGCGCGCGGGGCTGCACACATAGCAACCCTGGACTGAGGACGAGTGGATGAAGTCAAAGCGCTGGCTAGCGGCCTGGGCACTGTCTAAGTCGGGCGGTGTCGGTATGTGCAGTGCCAGCGCAATACGGCGGGCGCTGCCCAATAGCGTGTCGTCAAGGTAAACGCCGATGCCGTCGTCGCTGTTCTCGACCTGTAGCGGGGTCTCGACCGGGAAGGCGGCATTAATGCGGATCTCGGCATCACCGGCAATAAAACTGGCCAGTAAGCCGCTGATATAGCCGCCATTGCCGCAATTAACTGGGCCGTTGTAGAGACTGTCGATGGACACAGAGGTAGGAGATGGCTTGCTCGGGGGCATTGATGACTCACTTTTATATTATGGTTGGATTATTCTGTGTGCTTTCGGATTTTAAGGGTAGCGCAAGCTCCAATCAATTCCTTAAGCCTCGTTGACCAAGATGGTAAAGATAAAGACTTTGTCATAATCTTTGGCTGAAAATAATAGGGCGTCAATACTCCGATGCGCAAAACACTAGATCAGGACGTCATTGCGGCCCACGAGGCGGGCCATGTTGTGCTTGCCCACTATTTCGGGCGCGAGGTCTACGGCGCCTATTTACAAGCTCAACCCGCCGCTCACCGTGGGCGAAGTGAGCGCAGCCACGTGCGCTTTGCGCTGACGCCACATATTGAAGGGGTGCATCTCGACCTCGCGAGACTCGATGAGCGCTGGCCATTGGTGGTGCGTGAAACCTTGGTCACCACACGTATTCGTTTAGCGGGCCCGTTGGCGCAATCCATCTATCAGCAGCAGTGCTATCGCGATATTGCTGGCGGCCAAGATTATAGTGATGCCATTGCCGAGCTGCTGCGCCTTGAGCGTCTACGTCTGAGCTTGCCCGAGCCAAAGGCCTTGGATACCTCCTACAAAGCGGATGACATTCTCGACCAGCTGGGCGATGGCATAATGCGCCTGCTGACTACTCCGGTGTATGGCCTGTATTTACAGCGTATTGCCAGGAGCCTGCTTGATAAAGAAGAGCTTTGCGGCCTTGAGATTACACCGCTATTAGAGGGCATGCCACGACATCAGTGGTGATAGCCGCGTCTGTACCCGTTGATGTGTCATTGCGTCTTGCCAACTATGGAAAGACCTTGTCGTAATTGGGTTAGAATACCTCAGATAAATTATTACCAAAATTCTAATGACAATTAAAACGGGGAAAATTATGAACTTTGATTCTTGGGTCGTGATGATCACAGGTGCCGCTTCAGGCATTGGTTTAGGTACATCTAAGCGCTTTATCGACGCCGGTGCGACGGTGATTGCGGTGGACATTAATGAAGATAATCTGGCGACAGCCGCCCACACCCTGGGTGACAAATATATCGTCAAGGTCTGTGATATCTGCCAGGTGGAGAACATCAAAACCTTGATGGCAGAGGTCGAAAGTGAGTTCGGTCGACTCGATACCCTGGTCAACAATGCGGCCTTCGCCAACTTCCAAAGCCCAGAAAATGTCGAAGAGGCAAGCTACGACGCCGAGATGACGATACTGGTCAAGGCACCTATCTTTCTGGTTAAGCACGGTGCCAAACTACTGCGTGCGGCGGCCAATGGCTCGGTGATTAACATCGCCTCGGCGGCGGCCATTGTCTCCATCGACAGTTACTGCCCCTACGGCATCGGCAAGGCGGCAGTGCTGAAATTCACCCAAGACAGCGTGATTAGCGTACCGGGTATTCGCCATAATGCGGTGTTGCCGGGTCTCATCGACACGCCCATTCTGCCCAATGTCTACGGTGATGAAGCTTCTGCGATGTTGAAAGAAGAGTTCCCTAAAATGCTGCCCTGTAAGCGCGTTGGTCAGCCCGATGATATTGCCAAAGCGGTGTGCTTTTTGGCCTCCGACGATGCCGACTATGTTAACGGTACAACGATGTTGGTCGATGGTGGTATGTCGAAGCTTAACCCCTTCAGCATGATGCAAAGCTAAAGCGAACCCGCGTTGGGTTAATAACCATAAAAGGTGTCGATAGTTTCGGCACCTTTTTTTTGCCCGCTCAATGTTGCACTCGCTATAGCTCTGTTATCGCCTCGGGTTTATGATGCGTACGGTAATTATTGACCGGGCTTGTTCGCGCAGCCTATCAACGCAATCAATTGGGGAAGAAATATGTCGGGAGTTCTAGAGGGCATTCGCGTGCTCGATTTTGGGCGCTACGTAGCCGGGCCGCATTGTGCATCGCTGCTGGCTGATTTCGGTGCCGAGGTGATTCGCATTGAAAAAATCGATGGCAGTGAAGACCGCTACGTCGCACCGCTGACCGAAGAGTACGGCGCGCACTATATTCACAATAACCGCAATAAGCTGGGTATGACCCTCAACCCCACCAAGCCCGACGGCAAAGAGGTGACGCGCCGTTTAATTGAAACCGCCGACGTGGTGGTGGTCAATATGCCCTACCACGCACTGGCCGCGATGGGCCTCGACTACGACAGTCTGAAAGCGATTAAGCCCGATATTATTCTCACCACCTGCTCGGCCTTTGGCTCGAAGGGGCCGTTTGCTGAGAAGCTCGGTTTTGACGGTGTCGCCCAGGCGATGTCGGGCAATATGTATTTGACCGGTCACGAGGGTGAGCCGATGAAATCCTTCGGCCCCTATGTCGACTACAGCAGCGGTATGCTCTGCGCATTGGGCACCGTACTGGCGCTGTACGAGCGCAAGACCAGCGGCGTTGGTCAGATTGTCGAGGGCACTTTGCTGAATACCGCGATGACCATTACCAACCCGGTGGTGATAGAACAGGCTGTGCTGGGGCTGAATCGTGTGGCGACCGGCAGTCGTGCGCCTACCGGTGCCCCCGCTGATACCTTTCAAACCAAAGACAACTGGGTGATGGTGCAAAGCATCGGTAATCCACTGTTCAAGCGCTGGGTCGATTTAATGGGTGAGCCGGAATGGTTGGAAGACCCACGCTTTGCCGATGACAATTCTCGCGGGGCCAACGGTGCGGTGATTAGCGAGCGAATGAGTCGTTGGTGTGCCGAGCGCACCGCACAAGAGGTGCTCAATCAGCTGGAAGCGGCGGGTATTCCCGGTGGCGAAGTGCTCTCACCCCAGCAAGTACTAGAACACCCCCAGGTGAAAGGTTCCGGTATGTTAGTCGATGTCGATATTCCCGGCATCGACAAGCCGGTGCCGGTGCTCGATACCGCGGTATCCCTGTCACGTACCCCCGGTGGTATTAAAACTTCGCCGCCGGCACTGGGCGAGCACACCGACAGTCTCTTAAAATCACTCAATTACAGTGATGCAGAAATTGCCGATCTGCACAGTAAACGGGTGGTGTAAACCAGCTTGCTTTGTAGATAAATTCATTAATCAAAACGTAGTAAAAACTGGAGAATAAACATGGCCGAACTCGATGGCAAAGTAGCAGTAATTACCGGTGGTGCCAGTGGTATTGGCGAGCGCGCCGTGCGCTTATTTATTGAAGAGGGCGCTAAGGTAGTGATCGCCGACATGCAGGTTGAGCGCGGTGAAGCGCTGGCTGCTGAGCTGGGCGATGCCGCGGTCTTTGCGAAGGTTGAAGTGCGCCAGGAAGCGGAAGTGAAAGCGGCGATTGATCTGGCCGTATCCCAGTGGGGAAGGCTCGATATTATCTTTAATAACGCCGGTTTTGGCGGCGTTATTGGCCCGGTGGAAGACACGCCTGCCGATGAATTCGACATGACCTACGACGTGCTGGTGCGCGGCGTTTTCTTGGGCATGAAGCACGCGGCCCCGATTATGAAAAAACAGGGCGGCGGCAGCATTATTAATACCGGCAGCATTGCCGGTTTAGCCTCGGGCTACAGCCCCCACGCCTACGCCGGTGCCAAAGCGGCCGTCATTCACATGACTAAATCCGTGGCCATGGAATTGGGCGAGCACCAGATTCGCGTCAACGCTATTTGCCCGGGCTTTATCGCCACACCGCTGGCGGCCAATACCGTGGGTCGCTCCGATGAGCTGATCAAAAAAGCGCTGCCTGCCTTTGGTAAAACCCAGGCCATTCCTCGCGCCGGCATTCCCGATGATATCGCGCAAATGGCTTGTTGGTTGGCGGGTGATCGCTCGACCTTTGTTACCGGTCAGGCGATGGTGGTTGATGGTGGTTTAATTGGTGGCTTGAAGTGGGAAGACCAGCCTAGCTTTCAGAAGGAATACCACCCCATTAAGGTCTATCGACCTGAAGAAAAGTAAATAGCGTCAGTTTTTAAATAAGGCAAGCGAGGCATCGGTATGGATTTTCAACTGGACGAAGAATTCCGTCTGCTCAACGAGACGGTGAATAAGTTCGTTGAAAATGAGCTGATGCCGCTTGAGGCTACGGTGCTTGAGCGCGAGGCCCACGGTGGCAGCCATGAGCTGAGGGACGAGGAGCTTGCGCCACTGCACGACAAATGTCGTGAGCTGGGTTTATGGGGGCTCGATTGCCCGGCGGAAACCGGCGGTGCCGACCTGCCCGCGATTGCGCTGGTCGGCGTCAACGAGGCACTGGGCCGCACCATCACGCCCTTTACCTTTCCGCCCGACTCGCCGAATTTACACATGCTGCTGGCCACGGCCAATGAGCAGCAAAAGGGAAAATATCTCGAGCCCTATGCCCGGGGCGAAACCATTTCCGCGATTGCGATTTCAGAACCGGGTGCTGGTACCGACCCTGCGGGCATGACCACCCGCGCCGTGCGCGATGGTGATGACTGGGTGCTGAATGGGCGCAAGATCTGGATTAGCCGCATGGACAAGGCCGACTTCACCATCGTCATGGCGATTACCGATCCGGAGAAGGGTTCGCGGGGTGGTATCTCGGCCTTTCTCGTCGACCGCGATACGCCGGGGCTGGAAATTGCCCGCAAGATTTTATTAATTGGCGGTCACTACAATTACGAAATCGCCTTCGACAATTGTCGCCTGCCCGCTAGCCAATTACTTGGTGTTGAAGGGCAGGGCTTCGCGCCCATGCAATTGCGCTTGATTGTGCGGCGCTTAGAAATGGGTGCCTGGTGTCTGGGTTCGGCGCGCCGGGCACTGGATATGCTCTGTGACTACGCCAATCAGCGCGAGACCTTTGGTGAGCGATTGGCCGATCGGCAATCGATTCAATGGTGGGTGGCCGAGCTAGAAACCCGCTGCCACTGCTTGCAATTAATGCTTTGGCACGCCGCTACAAAGCAGGATGCCGGTGGCGATGTGCGCACCGAAGCCAGCATGATTAAACTCTACGGCACCGAACTGGCGACCGACGCCATCGACTGGGCCATGCAAACCTACGGGGCGATGGGTATGACCAAAGAGCTGCCCCTGCAGCTAATGGCTCAGCGCGTGCGCTTAATGCGTATTTACGAAGGCCCGAGTGAAATACACCGCTGGGTACTTGCCCGCCAGCGTCTTAAACAAAATGTTTAATAGTGAATAAACCTGCTTCTGACTTGAATGAGTGTGACGCTTTATTTGAGACTATTGCCTGCGATCTTATCGCTACGGGCTACAGTGTTTTGCCCAATGCCTTGCCACAAGTTTTGCTCGATAAACTTTCAAGGTATGTGCAGAAGATGCCTGCCGCTGATTTTAAAAAAGCGGGAATAGGCCGAGACAGCGAACACCAGTTAAATCAGGTGATACGCAGTGACGAAATTTGCTGGATAAATAATGATAGTGAGGCGGGTGCAGACTGGCTGGAATGGGTCGAGTCACTGCAGGCGTTTCTTAACCGCCGTTTATTTTTAGGTTTATTTTCCTCTGAAAGCCATTTCGCCCACTACGCACCGGGTGATTTTTATAAAAAACACAGTGATGCCTTTAAGGGCGAGGCCAACCGCGTATTGTCGATGGTAATGTATTTAAACCGCGACTGGCTGGCCGAGGATGGTGGCGAACTGCTTATTTATACGGAAGAAGAAACTCAGGCCGCGATAAAAGTGACACCGAGTTTTGGCACCGCCGTGGTGTTTTTAAGTGAAGACTTTCCCCATGAAGTGCTGCCCGCTCAGCGGGATCGTTTCTCTATCGCGACCTGGTTTCGGGTCAATCATTCGAACTCAAAGAACGTCGACCCACCTGCCTAGTGCGCAATAGCAAGCGGACCTACCTTCTATTTTATCTTTAAATAATGTCAGTTTTTAAACAATGCGCGAATCGGTTTTCCCCCAGTATTTATCTTTCAAAATACGCTTATAAAGTTTGCCCGTGGGCAGGCGCGGTAGCTGGTCAATAAAGTCGACACTTTTCGGGCATTTGTAGTGAGCGATATGTTCCCGTGCATAGGCGAGAATTTCAGTGGCCAGAGCAGCGTTACCGGTAATCTTTCTTGGGGTTTCGACCACGGCTTTCACCTCTTCCCCCATTTCTTCGTTGGGCACACCGATCACCGCTATGTCGGCAATTTTTTCGTGCATGATCAGCGCGTCTTCGATTTCCTGGGGATAGATATTCACACCGCCGGAAATAATCATAAAGGTGGCGCGGTCGGTGAGGAATAAAAAGCCGTCCTCGTCGACATAGCCGATGTCGCCCAGAGCGCTCCAGTTGGGGTGTTCGGGGTGTTGGGCCTCTTTGGTTTTTGCCGCTTCGCCGTGATAGGTGAAGGCCACTGTGGGCAGTTCGAAATAGATTAAGCCCGGTTCACCGGCAGGTAACTCGGTACCGTTTTCGGCGCAGATATGCAGGGTGCCGAGAATGGGTTTGCCCACTGAGCCGGGGTGCTCGAGCCATTCCTGAGGGCCGCAATGGGTGAGGCCATTGAGTTCACTGCCACCGTAATATTCATAAATAATCGGCCCCCACCAGTCGAGCATTTGGCGCTTGATGCCATCGGGGCAGGGCGCAGCGGCGTGTACCGCCACCCGGTGGGACGACAGGTCGAAATGCTGCAGTTGTTCGGGGGGCATTTTTAGCATGCGGGTGAACATGGTCGGTACCCACTGACTGTGGGTGACGCGGTATTTTTCAATGGCCGCCAGTGCGCCGATCTCGTCGAATTTCGGCATCATAACCACCGTGCCGCCGTTGGCCTGAATACCGGTGCAAAAGGACAGTGGTGCTGAGTGGTAGAGGGGGGCGGGCGAGAGGTAAATGGCGCTCTCATCGACGCCCCATATTTTTTGCTGCAAGGTGCCGACAGCGCCGGGGTTGTCATAAACATTGCCTTTGGGCAGGGGGCGCATAATGCCTTTCGGTCGCCCGGTGGTGCCGGAGCTATAGAGCATAAACAGACCGGCCGGTTCGGCGGCGAGCTTGTCGCTGGGGTAGCCGGCAATGGCATCTTCGTAAGCGTCATAACCGTCGACGACGCCATCGACCATCAGCCAGGTGTGGCAATTCGGGGCAAGGGGTTTAAGTTTGCCCGCAACCTCGCCCAAACGCTTTGAGGCAATGAGTACCTCGGCACCGCAGTTGTCGACAATGTAGCCGGCCTCTTCGTCGGTCAGGTATTGGTTGACGGTGGTGAGATAGAGGCCGGAGCGCAGGGCCGCCCAAATCACCTCGAAGTAGCGCAGGTTGTTCTCCATAAAGATGGCGACATGACCACCCGGGCGCAGGCCCTTAGCCCACATTAACTGCGCCAGTTGGTTGGATCGATCATTGAGTTGGCGATAGGTCGTGGTGGCACCCGTAACGGCGTGAATGACGGCGGCCTTGTCGGGGAATTCTTCTGCCCACTTGCCTGGATACATTTTGGCTCTCCCTGTGTTTTATTTTTGTTATGAAGCTGGTTGGCGTTGTTTAATCGAACGCTCGGGACTTAATATAAATCAATCAGATATTAGAAAATACCGCTATTTGAACTTGCCTGCTTAGCGTTGTTGCGCCTGCGTGTGTTAAGCGGAACCGAGGTGTTTGACGATTGCTGATACGTTGGAGCGAGGGGGGGCTTGGACATTGGTGAGACAGGGGTTATCCTCCTCGATTTTTAGCGAAGGTGTTTAGCGTTTTGATAATGAGCACAGAATTAATCAAAGGCTTTAGTGGTCTCGATGCCCTGGCCTTATGCTGGTTTGCCCTCTGCTGGCTGGGCTATAGCATCTATGCCCGAAAAATGTCGCGGCGTCGCAACTGTCTGGCCAGTGTCTTGGCGGCTCATCGTGAGGCGTGGATGCTGAGTTTATTGAAGCGTGATAACCGTGTTGGCGATGCGGCCCTACTGGGTAATTTAGAGCGCAATGTTGCTTTCTTCGCCTCGTCGACACTGCTGGTGCTGGCCGGCCTGGTGGCTGCTTTGGGCTCGGGTGAGGATATTCTGGCGGTCACCAAGAGCTTACCTTTCACTATGGCCGTGAGTGAACATGGCTGGGAGACAAAGCTACTGTTGTTGGCGGCTATCTTTGTCTACGCCTTCTTTAAGTTTTCTTGGGCACTGCGTCAATACGGTTTTGCATCGGTGTTGTTAGGCCGAGCGCCCGACTACCGTGAGCTGAACGAGGATGCGGCTCAACAGTTCGCCAGCCATGCCGGCCAGGTGATCTCCCGGGCGGGGCAGGCCTTTAATTTTGGTCTGCGGGCCTACTATTTTAGCCTTGCCTACCTACTTTGGTTTCTCAATCCGTGGATCTTTATGCTGGCCTCGGCGACGGTGGTGGGCGTGCTCTATCGCCGCGAGTTTCATTCGCGAGTCTTGGCGGCCTTGAATGAGGTGATCTAAGGTCGATCTTGATTGCCTAGGGGGCCAATAGTGTGGGCCAGTACACCGTGCTGTGGCGCCTTTCCTCGGCAGCTTGTTTGTACTCAAGGGCTGGCCGTTGGTGCTCGGTTCACGACCTCTGGTCGACTTCCCAACCTGGTTAACAAAATTGCCCTGCGGCGTTGGCACTTGCCACAATTTTGCTCTATCTATCTCTCTGGGCCGTCGCAGCAATGCACGGTGTCTGTCGCGCAATGCTGGCCATTGTATTGGCGACATCAATATTAACCAGCAGGGAGAAGTCATGATGGCTGTCTACGATGATATAGGTGGTGAGGCGGCAGTTGATGCCGCCGTCGATATTTTTTATCGCAAGGTTCTGGCCGACAAACGGGTCAATAAGTTTTTTACAACGGTCGATATGGAGGCGCAGCGCGAGAAGCAGAAGGCCTTCCTGACGACGGCCTTTGGTGGGCCCAATAACTATACCGGCAAAGATCTGCGCCAGGGCCATAAGGCGATGAATCTTAACGAGGGGCATTTTAACGCCATTGCCGAGTCGCTGGTGGCGACCTTAGAGGAGCTAACGGTGCCCCAAGGTAGCATTGATCAAATTATGGCTATTGTCGCTACCACGAAAGATGACGTGCTGAACCGTTAAGCACTTACCTAAGCGAGTCGTATTCCCACTCGGGATACTCGCTTTATCTCCCCCCGGCCATGCTTGAGTTGTGACGGGGTGTCGACTCAATTGAGCTCGACCGTGAAAATAGCTATTATGCAGCCCTTTTCAAAAGGGCTTCTTGCCCCTTATCGACCCCCTTTAAATTTCCTTTAGGCTATTTGTTTGTCGCCGGCATCTCGCTTTGTTGCTTGGCTTTGCATTGGCGAATACTTGGGTGGGTTGGTGAATTAACCAGAGTTGAGGTAGTGACTTAAATGGCGATGAGCGGTTCGTTGGGCGATACATGGTTGAGTAATATACGTGGCGATGTACTCGCCGGTACGGTGGTGGCGCTGGCGTTGATCCCAGAGGCTATCGCCTTTTCGATTATCGCCGGGGTCGATCCCAAGGTGGGCTTATACGCGTCCTTTTGTATTGCTGTAGTCAGTGCCTTTGCGGGGGGGCGACCGGGTATGATCTCTGCGGCTACCGGTGCCATGGCACTGTTAATGGTGACGCTGGTCAAAGAGCACGGGCTGCAATATTTGATGGCGGCAACGGTGTTGACGGGGGTGATACAGATATTTGCCGGGCTCTTTAAGCTCGGTTCGCTGATGCGCTTTGTCTCCCGCTCGGTGGTGACCGGTTTTGTGAATGCCCTGGCGATCCTTATTTTTATGGCGCAATTGCCCGAGTTGATCGATGTCACCTGGCATGTATATGCAATGACGGTGGGTGGTTTGGGTATTATTTATTTATTCCCCTATATCAATAAAACCCTGCCCTCGCCGTTAATTTGTATTGTTGTGCTGACCGCTATTTCATTGTATTTGGGGCTGGATATTCGCACCGTTGGTGATATGGGCGACTTGCCCGATACGCTGCCGATCTTTCTGATCCCCGATATTCCCCTCAACATGGAAACCCTGGCGATTATCTTTCCGGTGTCGGTGACGATGGCGGCGGTGGGCCTGCTCGAATCGATGATGACAGCGACCATTATCGACGACCTGACCGATACCGAGAGTAATAAAAACCGTGAGTGTGCCGGGCAGGGCTTGTCGAATATTAGCGCCGGTTTTCTCGGCGGTATGGCCGGTTGCGCGATGATTGGCCAGTCGGTGATTAACGTGAAGTCGGGTGGCCGCACTCGGCTTTCCACTCTGGTAGCCGGTGTCTTTCTACTGATTTTGGTGGTCTTTCTCGGCCAGTGGGTGTCGATGATTCCGATGGCGGCCTTGGTGGCGGTGATGATTATGGTCTCCATCGGCACCTTTAGCTGGGAGTCACTGGTCAACCTCCGCAAGCACCCCAGCAGCAGCAGTGTGGTGATGGTGGCAACGGTGATTACCACGGTGTTCTCGCACAATCTGGCTCTCGGTGTGGGTGTCGGTGTGGTGCTCAGTGCGCTGTTTTACGCCAATAAAGTGGGCCGTATCTTTTATGTCACCGTGGTCGATGGTGGGGAGAATAACCACCGTACCTATAAAGTCGTGGGCCAGGTTTTTTATACCTCGGCGACACAGTTTGCCGAGTCCTTCGATTTTAAAGAGGCCGTGGCTAAGGTGACGATAGATCTCGACCGCGCTCACTTTTGGGATCTTACTGCCATTGATGCCCTCGACAAGGTCATCATCAAACTGCGGCGCGAGGGTACAGATGTTGAGGTGGTCGGCCTCAATGAAGCCAGCTCGACATTGGTGGATAAGTTTGCCGTGCACGACAAGCCTGCTGCGGTTGAAAAAATGATGGGTGGTCATTAGGGCTCATCTAAGGCTTGATATAAGCGAGTAATCGTCCCCTGTAACACGACAAGGAAAAAAAATGACTAAGGTAATTGCCTGTATCGATGCGTCAAATGCGGCCGCCTCTGTTTGTGACTATGCGGCCTGGGCAGCAGAGCGCCTGGCGGCACCACTGACCCTGCTGCATGTGCTCGATCAAGCGTGCTACCCGGTGGCGAGCGACCTTAGTGGCAAACTCGGTCTCAATGCTCGAAAACATCTGCTCAGCGATCTGGCTGAACTCGATACACGGCGCAACAAGCTGGCTCTAGAGCAGGGTGAGCTGATACTGCAGGCCGCCAGACAGCGCGCGGTCAGCGCTGGGGTGGCCGACCCTGTACTGCGCCAGCGCCATGGCTATTTACTGCAGAGCCTGGCCGAATTGGAGGAAGATAGTCAGCTTCTAGTGATAGGTAAACCCAGTGCGAGCGACAGTGATGCCCGCCATGCCGGTGATCATGTTGAGCAATTGGTGCGGGCTCTGCACCGCCCGATTCTGATTGCCGAGGGCGAATTCAAGGCGCCTCAGGTGGTAATGCTGGCTTTCGACAGTAGCGAGACGACTCGCAAGGGTGTCGAATTATTTGCCGCGAGCCCGCTGTTTCGCGGCGTAAAAGGGCATTTAGTGACGGTCAGTAAAGACCGACAAACTTTGAGTAAAGACCTGGCGTGGGCGGAAAAAACCATCCGCGATGCCGGCCACGATATACAGTGCGCGGTGCTCGACGGCGAAATAGAGCCAGCCCTGCACCAGTATCAGCAAGAACACGGCGTCGATATGGTGGTGATGGGTGCCTACGGCCACTCCCGTTTGCGCGAATTCTTTGTCGGCAGCACCACCAATAACATGATCCGCAATGCCAGCGTGCCGCATTTACTACTGCGTTAGCCTGTTTATGGTGTCAGTTAGCGACAAACAAAAATAATAATGAGCGTGGAAATCAAAGATGAACGATCAGCAATGGCCACAGAAGACCCGCGTCTATAATGAGTTTGTGATGGAAAGTGGCCGCTGGGATGATTTCCAGCCGCGCCAAGATGACATCATTATTGCCACTCCGGCTAAATGCGGCACCACCTGGACGCAAATGATTTGTGCCCTGTTGATTTTCCAAAAAACCGAATTCGACAAGCCGCTTACCGAGTGTTCACCCTGGGTCGATGTCTTAACCACCTCGAGTGCACAAGTCTTAACGCAATTAGAGCAGCAGCCACACCGGCGCTTTATTAAAACGCATACACCCCTCGACGGCCTCAATTACAACCCGCAAACAAAGTACCTGTGTGTTGGCCGCGACCCACGTGATGCCTTTTTATCGTTAAAAAACCATGTCGAAAATATGCGCCCCGAGGCGCTCGAAACCCTACAAAAACATGCCAGCAAAGAATGGCAGCCACCCCAGCCACCGCTGCAAGATCCGTGTCAGTGGTTTCGTCGTTGGATGGCTTCAAGCTTTAGCGAGGCTCCCGGCCATGAGTTTCATACCGACGTGCTGTACCAGGTCAATAGCTTTTGGCAATACCGCGACCTGCCTAATATCTTCATGCTTCACTATAGCGACCTGAAAGCGGATCTTGACGGTGAGATGAGGCGCATCGCAAAATTTTTGCAAATTGATGTGGCCGCTGGGCTGTGGCCTGAACTGGTTGCTGCTGCCACCTTCGCCAATATGAAGAGCAAAGCCGACAAGCTGGCGCCGCAAGTGGGCGATGGTATCTGGAAAGACCCTAATCAGTTTTTTAATAAGGGTGAAAGTGGCCAGTGGCGGGATATTCTTGGTGAAGAAGAACTGGCCCTGTACCGGCAGGTGATGGACGATAAAATTGAACCCGAGCTAGCCTCATGGTTGGAAAGTGGCCGGCTCGGTTAGTCGCGTATAGGGTCTTGTGAAAGGCCCTCTAACTCGCTTGCAACAACTCCACCCAATTGCCATCGGGGTCTTCAATCATTGAGATAGAAACCCCCGGTCTTATCTCCGTGGGCGGTACCGGCACCTTATAGCCCGCCGTCTGACACTCCTCCGTTACCTGCGCCAAATTACTCACCGAAATAGTGAAGTAGCGAAACCCCGTGGCACCACGAATACCACCGGGAGGAGCCTCGGCTTTCGGCTCCTTGCCATTGACGACAATCTTCAAGGTGGTGGTGCCACATTTCAGCCGTGTCATGTGTCCGCCGCCGGGCATTTGCATTTCGCCTTCTTGCTCTAAGCCAAGGGTGTCCCGGTAAAAAGTCACGAGGGCGGCGGCATCCTTGGTGATTAGGCCGAGATCGATAGAGTCTTTAGTGATTTTGATAGGCACTGATATCTCCTGATAATTTTGTGTGGGGAGATACTGCCATGCCTGCTGAGTCGCAGGCAATAAATGAATCTGGAGCATAAAAGCCGATTTTAAAGTTGAAATTGGGGAGATGGACATCGGCATGCAAGCCATATAAGTCTTTATTCTTACCGCTTGTCTTTTTATAGCCTTAAAGTTAGACGTGCGTCACATTATATATTAGCCTGAGCGTATTCGGGTTTGGGTTTGTAAGAATAAGGTTCTATCCAGCCTTGAACTAACACTTCGTTTAAAGGATGTTTATTTTTAGAGGAGACATAGGTTAGCGCTCAACCCTTATTCTCGTGACGAGTTCGATAACTTTAGATGAGTCAGGTATTCATGGATAGAAACAATGGCCTATTAATCTAATCTTAGGGGAATTTGTCATGAAAAATAAATTAGCAATAGTGTGTACAGCACTTCTTATATCAACGTTATTTTAATAATTTTAAGGACGAATAGTTTATGGCCAATAAGGAAAATAGCAATTCGATACACTCGCTAAGAATTTTTGGTGATCACAGTGACAATACGCTCGTCGGTTCTAGCGAAGATGAGTACCTCAAAGGCAAAGGTGGTAATGACAGTCTTTATGGTGACGCTGGTGCTGATAGGCTTGAGGGTGGCAGGGGTAATGACCTGCTGGATGGTGGTGCGGGCGACGATTTCATTGATGGTGGTACTGGCTACGATACGCTTGAATATGCCGCCTACGATGTCAGAGACTATACCTTTACAGGGGTGAATAGTACGCAGTCAGGCAGTGCGTGGACTATTACGAATACAGCAACAGGCGAAACAGACCAAGTCAGCAATGTTGAGCAAGCCAACTTTAGCAATACCAGTATTTTTCTCGACGGCAGCAATAATGGGCCGCTGGCTATTGAAGACACTGCATCTATAGATGAAAACACCGTTCAGTTCTTTGATGTCGCTGCCAATGATTGGGACTTTGAAAGTGATGCGCTGACACTTCTCAACACCTTAAGTATTGCGAGCAGCAAAGAGCCGGCCGTATCAGGCCCAGGAATAGGCACTGTCTCGGTAATCGATAATCAAATTCAATGGAACCCGGGTAGCGACTACGACTACCTGGCTGTCGGCGAGCAGGCCGAAGTCGTTATTAGCTATGAGGTGGTCGACAACAACGGCGGGCTTGATAGCAGTACCTTGACCCTAACCATCACCGGCGCCACCGATAACCCCGCGCCACAGCTAGGTACCGACGGCGACGACTATCTGGGCGGCTATGATTACTTCAATCCGCTTGATTCTCATCTTATTGGCCTGGCAGGGAATGACACCCTTGCCGGTTATTACGGTGATGACCGGCTTGAAGGGGGCGATGGTGATGACTTCCTCATCGTCTATGACCTAAGTACGGCTGATTATCTCGATGGTGGTGCCGGTATTGATCGGGCTAAATTGTCCAACGTCCAGACAACAGAAGACATCGCGTTGGGTGCCGATAGCGACGGGAAGCTTGCCGGCAGTATCGGTGGTGCCACTCTGAACATTAACGATATAGAGTGGTTGAGTGTCTTTTCTGGCGGCTCAGGTGATGACAGGGTCGATGTCTCTGGCCTCGTTGCCCAACAAGGTAGCAGTCTCAGCGCCGGCACTGGCAATGATAGCCTGACGGGGGGGGATTATAGTGACTCCTTCTACCTCCAGGACCTGAGTGCTGCCGACTACATCGATGGTGGTGGGGGCATAGATCACGCTAGATTGTCCGATAGCAACACCACTGAAAACATTGTGCTGGCTGCCGATAGCGATGGCAACCTTGCCGGCACGATCGGTGGCGTGGCGCTGAATATTAACAGCATTGAAGCGCTGACTTACTTTGGTGGTGGCGCAGGGAATGACAGCGTTGATGTCTCTGGCTTATCGGGGCAGGAATCTACGAGGTTAAGCGGAGGAACTGGCAATGATAGTCTGACGGGCGGGGCTTCTAATGACATTTTCCACCTTGAAGATCTGGGTGCGGACGATTATCTCGACGGTGGTGGCGGTGTTGATCGCGCTTCTTTATCTGCTGGCAACACAACAGAAGATATTGTTTTAAGTGCTAACGCCAATGGTGAGTTGCAGGGCAGTATTGGCGGAGTGGCTTTAGCGATTAGTAGTGTTGAATTGCTAACATATTTTAGTGGCGGCTCAGGTAATGACAGTATTGATGTCTCTGGCTTATCGGGGCAGGAAGATGCAGGGCTTTACGCCGCGCTCTATGGCGGCACGGGCAATGATAACCTGACCGGAGCGGCTGCCACCGATTACCTGAGCGGCGGCAGTGGCGATGACATTCTGGAAGGTGGTGAAGGGAGCGATAGCTTTGTCTTTATTGCTGGCGATACCGGCACCGATACGGTTCGGGACTTTAGCGTCGCTGAAGGTGACGTGTTGAGCCTTCAGCGCCTACTTGCTGATAGCGATATCGCTAGCGAAGATGGCACGACGCTTGATGCTTACCTTAACTTCTCGGTTTCGGGTGCAGATGCAATCCTTGCGATAGATATTCAGGGCGATGGCTCGGCTATTGAGCAGACCATTGTCTTGACGGGGCAGAGTGCCTTGGTATCTGGCCTTAGTGACGTCGCGATTATTAATGACTTGATCGGTGGCGGTAACCTAAGCGTTATTTAGCGTTCACTGTTGCCTTGATCTGCCCTACGCAATGGAACCCATGTCAATGGCATCGGTTTCATTGCGCAACACACTACGCTACCCAGGGAGGATTTAAACAAGGCCGATTGCAGGCTTTGTTTAAACTGTCATGGTTGTGGCTTCGCTCAAGCGTTAACTCGGTAGTTAGTGAGAGGCTATCCAGCGGCGTGGAGCTCACTGTTAAAGACGGGCTTGGGCATCCTGTTCGCGTAGGTGTTTCAATGCCCTGTAAGGACCCTCTACGGTAAACATATTTAATAGCCAGGTGGGCAGCTGTAGCTCGGGGTCGATATGAAATTGATAGGTGATCCGTATCTCACCATTATCTTGTGGGGCTAGCTCCCAGAAACCTCTGGCTTGATTAATTCTAATGAGATTGTTTTGTTGTGGGTATTTGGCGGGTACGCTGCGCATATATAAAAACAAGCTGTTTGACACGCCATCGCCTTTTACAATTTTCTTTGACAGCACAAGGTCTCTGCCTTCTAGGGGCCAGGGTACATTGAGCACACTGTATTCATGCCAATGTAAGGCACTTTCTCTGCTGAGTACTTTCGACTTTTGCAGGTGTGCTTGCCAGTGGGGTAGCTGTTTTGTATGGGTGAGAATGGCCATTATGTACTCTGCAGGCATTTGCAGATTTGTCGTTGCCTTGAATTCCACAGCGCCACCTTCTGCTAAAAGGCGTGTGTGTACTTTAATGCCATCTTCATTCTTTTTCAGCGCCCATGGCACGGCTGCTTGAGCGCTATCTTGTTGGGTGATGAAAACAGCGAGCAGTAAAACAATGATGTGAAAGCGTTTGTTTTTCAGCAACGTTATATCCTTATAATGTTGAAACTGACGAGGCCGTTATTGAACAATGGCATCAATTGAGCGATGGCATCAATCACTACATGCACGGTGCTTGCTCCCCGTTGAATCCTGTTGGCGCCAGCCACGCTCCCTATGTGCCTGTAATTGGCGAAGAGTAAGATTTATTAAGGTGAATGTCCACACGGTTTTTTAACCGCCTTGAGCACGCTAAACATCAGCATTGCTGATGTCCGGTTAGGCTGATGCTTTAATCTGAGATTAGAGGGCTAATGGTTGTTGGCGGTAGGGTTCACCGGCCAGTGGCGTGGTTATGTTGTAAGCCTAGGTGATAGACCAAAGTCTTGGTGCATTGTTTCACACGAAGGCTTGCCGGGGGCTATGTAAAAAAACGCTCGCACAAATTGGAAAATACCTGCTGGGCATTTTTTTCAATAATGTCGCCGTGGCTAACGATAATTTTATTGAAGTCCCAGTCTTGTATACGCTGAATGGACGTGGCAAATTTTTCTTTGTCTTTAATCATAAAGCGCATTCTTAAGGGTGGCGCCACACAGATATCCTTAAAGCCAATAGGTTCGTAAATGCACTTGGCAGCGAGACCCGATAGGCCGCTGGCTCTGTCATCGGAATGGTTTTGTATCAGATCGGAGACGATGAATGATTGACTGGCGCGGTGTAAAAATACCGATTCATTAAACAGCGGTACGCCCGCCATATATTCATGGTCTAAGTCGCTTGCCCAGATATTTTCTGTACTGTCGTCCAGTATTTTATAGTCGCTGAGCTTCAGTTTTTTGGGTATCGCCGCGCTAACATAGAGCGTTGCGTCGGGGTAGGCGGCCTGCCACTGGGCTAGCCATAAATTATGGCCATTACTGGCGCCGACGATATATTGCACCGCGCCCAAATCGTGAATTTCGTCTGCCAACTGCGGAGAGTGCGCCGTGGGTGAATGCACCCACAGACCGCCGTCGGCCAGCTCAATCACCGTCATACGCAAGCGTAGCGTCATGCCGGGCAGCCTCATCGAATCTTCGTGAGCCCAAATACCGTCGCCAACTTTTTTCATTGTTATCTCCGTCGCGCCAAGGGTGGCAAAATATTAACCGATGGCGAAGGGGATGCAAGTATTACATCGTTATTAGGCTTCGGTGGATGCCGCTCTACCTGCACCACTCTGCTACATCTCTTTGAACTGAGTTTATCGCTTATGTTGTACATCTAGGTGATGATGGGGCGGGGGGTGATGCTACTGCTACTGAAGTAAAAATGAGATGACTGCGCTCAGTTTATTTTGATCGAGGTGCGGGTGTAACAGTATTGCGGGGATATAGGCGTTACTATCCCCAATCGGGAATCTGTCTTCCCTCCGAAAATCAATGGCTGAAAGAATTGTGAATTAACAGGATTAAGCATGGAGCAATTGACCAATCTGAAAGCCATATTCCACTCAAAGCGCGCCAATATCTACTACCTTGAGCGCTGCCGCGTCATGCAAAAAGATGGCCGCGTGCTCTACCTCACCGAAGGCAAGGTCGACAAACAGTATTGGAACATCCCCATTGCCAACACCACCGTCATTCTACTTGGCAATGGTACGTCTATAACCCAGGCAGCCATGCGAATGCTCGCCTCAGCCGGTGTGCTGGTCTAGCTCAACCAAACACCAGTCCTTTACCCCAGCACAGTAGCCTGTGAGGCTTCTGTCGGTACAGCAGCAGTCTTATTACGGCTATTGTTGATGCCCTGTTGCACAGGGCGAGCAAGAAGCTCATAGGGCAGCCTATTTTCAAATAATGGATATAGATCGTGCAACTCTGTGGCAGTGTCGAGCCATTGCTTAGCCCCCGCAGCATCTAACAGCACAGGCATCCGATTGTGGATGGGCTCAACAGGTTTAGCCGCTGTAGTGGTGACGATAGCGCAGGAAATAAGCTCTCCACAAGCCAGCAAAGAGCATCGGCTTATCTGCTCTGTAGATTTCTATGGGCCGTTTACCGTCATCAAGCTTTTGCCATTCAATAAATGACGTGACAGGCATAACACAGCGCTTGTGGCTGAATGGGCCTTTGTAAGCACGGCTGGCATTTAAGGTCTCTGCGCGAGCATTAAACATGGCGTACTTTGTACTTGGGCCAGATGACCAGCTAGGTGTTAACCACCATCTCGCAAGGTGGCATTCTCGCTGACCATCCTGCTCATAGATGATTGGCACCGACTCCGTAGGGGCAATGTTGTATTGCTCTGGGATGCTGGCTGATACCCCTAGCTCACCCAAGAAGACAGACATGCCAGGGTTTGGCACTACGCTATAACGACCACACACGGGGTTCTCCTACATAATCGGGTCTTGGTTGTTTAGGGGGGTTGAGGGTTTTGCTGTTTAGTGGCGTGCAATTATGAGGCAATGCAGTCAGATACGAGTTGATTCATTTCCCTCTCATTTCTTTCTGGGGGTTGCGGTATAGGTATCCATTTTTTAGATCCATGATTACCTCTGCTTGGCTGAATAAGGGCATTAGCCATATACTAAAATTCTTAATCGACTTTAGATCAACAAGGAAGAAAACATACTCTTCATCATTAATCATGGAAACTCGATGAATTACGACCATTACATTGACGGAAGCAAACCAGTAGACAATGGGGTTCTTCGTGATCTTGTTGATCATGTTGATCATGTTGATCTTACAAGACTCGACACCTCTAGAGTTACCGATATGAGCGGTATGTTTTACGAGGCTGGGGCTTTTGATCAGGATATCAGTGGCTGGGATACCTCCAGCGTTACCAATATGAGCGGCATGTTTTCTTATACTGGGGCGTTTAACCAAAATATTGACGACTGGGATACCTCCAGCGTTACGGATATGAGCGAAATGTTTAGCTCCGCTGAGGCCTTTAATCGGGATATGAATGGCTGGGATACCTCCAACGTTACCGATATGAGCGAAATGTTTAGCTCCGCTGAGGTATTTAATCGGGATATCAGTGGCTGGGATACCTCCAGCGTTACCAATATGAGCGACATGTTTAGCTCCGCTGAGGTCTTTAATCGGGATATCAGTGGCTGGGATACCTCCAGTGTTACCAATATGAGCGGCATGTTTTCTTATACTGGGGCGTTTAACCAAAATATTGACGACTGGGATACCTCCAACGTTACCGACATGAGCGATATGTTTTACGAGGCTGAGGCCTTTAATCAGGTTAACAGTAGCCGGGATACCTCCAACGTTACCGAGAGGAGTTCCATATACGCCAAGGACAATACATTTAATAAGGATGGGAGCACCTTGGGGGCACCAAATAAAACAACCCTTCATAACTTTTCGTTTGATTCCTTAGAGTCAGTGCGCAAGAAACTCCTCGATTTAAGTGGTCGAAATGCCCTTTTAAACTACAAGCACCCTAAGGCTAGTTGTGTCCGCATCGTAGATGAATTACCTGATCAGATTTATGATGTACTCGACTCAGGGAAGGTATTCACTTTTATTCCAGTACCTGAGCCGACAGAAAAAGAGTTAATGGCCGCAGGCTACATGTTGAGGGAGCCGGTCGGCTCTAGTCGATTAGTAAAAAACTACCCAACTGCAGAAGAATGGGCGAAGCACCTTGGCTTTGATGTGCGCCATGATTTACCTGATGTCGACATTAGTAAATCTGAAAAAAAGAGGCACCATGATACGAATTTGCAGACGTTGTTATATGGGCCGCAGCTAGAGTCACGGCTGAGGAGTATCCGGGGGAAAGCAGAAACTGCTATAGAAGAAACCGGTGGGAATATTTTGTATTTGGCACTGGGATTTGTTCAATGGCGAGAAAGCCATGACTCGGATCTTGAACGCTTGGCACCTTTATTCACTATACCGGTGAGATTAGAGAGAAAAAAGCTTGATCGGTCTGAAGGTGTTTACCGGTACACACTAACAATGAAAGACGACGGGCTTCTTTCAAATATAACGCTACGTGAAATGCTAGCTAACGACTTTGGTCTTGTTCTACCGTTGATCGATGATGATACATCCCCAGAGGCATATTTCGACCTCATAGAAAGCACAATCATAAAACAACAGCCTCGGTGGAAGCTGCGTCGACAAGCATCACTAGTTCAGCTTAATTTCTCAAAACAGGCCATGTATCAAGATCTTGATCCAGCTAATTGGCCAGATGATGCGCGAATAGAAGAACATCCCATAATACAAATGTTCTTTGGCGGTGGCTCCAGTGGAAATGATAATGGAAATACTTCTTATACTGAGGAGTACGGGATTGATGATATTGATGACGTCCATGAAAACTTTCCGCTGATTTACGATGCTGATAGCTCCCAGCATAGCGCCTTGATTGATGCGGTTGACGGCAAGAGCATTGTTATTGAGGGGCCTCCTGGCTCAGGGAAATCACAAACAATTACGAATTTAATCGCCGCGTGTATTTCTAGTGGGCAAAAAGTATTGTTTGTTGCTGAAAAAATGGCTGCGTTAAGTGTTGTTAAAAATAGGCTGGATAAGGCGGGGCTTGGTGATTTTTGTCTGGAACTGCATAGTCATAAGACAAACAAGCTTAAACTTTTAGATGATTTAACAAGAAGGCTAAATAAACAAGATCAATTTCGATACCCCGAGAGTATTGACTCTGATATCGCTCGCTATGAGGATTTGAAAGAAAAACTTAGCTCCTACGCGGTAGAGATAAATAGTGTTTGGAAAAACACAGGAATGACTATTCACCAAATCCTAAATAGAGCGACTCGATACCGAGAGCATTATGGGGTTGATCCCAATACGTTGAGAATAGCGGGTGTTGATGGTGACTTGCTCACAACAGTTAAACAAAAAGAAATTATCGACTCAGCAGATATGCTTGCCACCATATATGATCAGGTTTCGGCTCAGGCTGAAGACGGTGTTATTGCCAGGCATTATTGGTACGGGGTTAATAATTACGAACTCAGGGGCTACGAACTTGAGGGGTTGGGAAAATTACTGCAGAAGTATAACGATAGTCTGATTGAGTTAAGCAAAGATTGGGGCGATAGAGCAGAAAATCTACATTTCGGAATTGGTGAAAATACCCCGCTGTCCCATGTGCGCCAATACATCGAGCAATTAAATAAACTGCCTGAACTCCAGGGAGGAGAGTTGCTTGCCAACATGGAATACATTTCCTCGAATGAGGAAAGTTTTCATAGCATGCTGGGGCATTATCAAGACATACACAAAGTAATTGCGAACCTGGCTGATCATATAAATTCCGCGTCTATCTATCAAAAAGACACCACTCAAGGTCTTAGTAAAACTTTGCAAGTCTTTAGTGGTTTGGGGCTCCCCCTTGATACCTCTTTGCAGACTATTGCCAAGGACAAGGGGGAACTACTCCGCTTAAGCAACCTGGCAATTGAAATCAAACAGCAGTTTGGTCAAATTCTGCCAAGTTTGCCAGCAGGGTTAGAAGAGTGTTTTAAGGTTACAGAAAATGGTTTAAATGAATTTGTTATCCTTGTCGATTCAATCCGCAGCCTTGAAGCAGAGTTATGGCGGTATCGCGACGAGCTTTATGACAATGTGGACATTGACCCCCTGCTGGCTAAACTAACGGCAACATTACGCAATCTCGCGCCAAAGCATAATGCATTGATAAGTCAGTTTAGTTTGCACCGATTGCCTTCGCATGCGGAGCTAAAAAAATATCAATCAATTGTAGATAATGCGGGAATTTTTAAATTATTTTCAGCGGAGTGGCGTCATGCGCGTCGCGAATTATTGGCTTTATCAGCTCAAGCCAAGCCAAATGAAAAAATAATTTTTCCACTTTTACCTAAGTTGGTTGATTATGTTGCAGGTATAGAAAAAATAGACCGGATTAATAAGGAAGACCCCCTGCTAGAAGATTTGTACAAGGGTGCGGAGACCCCAATTAATAGAATTATTAAGTTGCGTGCGTGGTATCGATCCGTTCGGAGTGAGTACGGCATTGGATTTGGTGAGCGTGTGGCTATAGGAAGTCAGTTGCTAAGCCTAGATAGAAAGCTTGCGATAGGTATCGCCGATGTTGCAGATCACGGCTTGCTAGACACTGTCAAAGACTTTATGGAATCAATAAGTAGCTTGTCTCAGCGATATGCTGAATTCCATGCAATTAGATCCAAAAATGTTGTATTTGATAATGTTTCTGGGCCCTTGCCTGAACTGCTTGGTGTCTTATCCGAAAATCTTAGTATGCTTGCAAATATAGTAAGGCACGAAACTACAACCTTGGGAGCGATCGAGGAACACTGTGGCCAAGTGGTTAGTTTAAAGGAAAAAGCGGATCTCTGGCATTCAAACTCTGTAAGGAAAGGATTAGTCCCTGGAGTTTTACCATTATCTATAGAGCCTGGTGAATTCTCAGATCACTATCTAAATGCTGCAAAAAACACGCTAGATATAGCGCGAGTTATAGCAATCAGCCCGGCGCTACACAATTCCATTTTTTCAGAGCCGACATCTGTTAGGTACAATGAGCTGCGTGCAAGCCATCGTGAGTTATCGGCATTATTAATTCGACAAGATAATGATAAGGACTTGTTCTTTGATGCCGGCAAGGTAAAGCATACAGAATGGACGGAGCTATGTGGTGACGCCATGAAGTCGCTTATTAACCGTAATCAGCATGCACTAGATAATCCCAATTGGTTAAACACATGGCTTGAATACGTTCGTTTAAAAAACAAACTATGTGGTAATGGGCTCGACAACATAGTGGCTGGTCTGGAAGCTGAAAAAATTCAGACCAAAAACTTAAATGATATTGTCCAGTTAGCTATTTTCCACCAGCTTTCCGAAGAGATACTTTCTGAGCATAGTGAAATGTCCGCCTTTAGCGGTTTAGAGCAGGCAGCCATCCGTGAAAAATTTCAGGAATATGATCGCAAGCTAATGATTTTGCAGCGAGAAAAAGTTGCTTACAAAGCTTCTAGGAAAATGCCGGTAGTAGGCAATGCATCCGGGCGGGTATCTACTTACACAGAGGCTTCACTGATCAAACATGAAGCGGGGAAAAAATCTCGCCATATAGCAGTTAGGGAGCTTATCAAGCGTGCTGGGGAATCTATCCAGACCTTGAAGCCTTGCTTCATGATGAGCCCAATGTCAGTTGCTCAGTACCTCAAGCCTGGCCAGTTCGAATTTGATTTGGTAGTAATGGATGAAGCATCACAAATTCGCCCCGAGGATGCTCTAGGTGCTATCGCACGAGGTAAGCGATTAGTGGTTGTTGGCGACCCTAAGCAATTACCACCGACAACCTTTTTCAGTAAAGCACTCGATAATGATGATGGCACTGACGTGGTTGCGCTCCAAGACTCTGAAAGTATTTTGGAGTCCGTCATTCCCATGTTTCCCACGCGGCGTTTACGGTGGCATTACCGTTCGCGTCACGAGTCATTAATAGCGTTTTCCAATCAAAACTTTTATGACTCTAATTTGATTCTCTTCCCTTCACCATTTCAGGAAACCGACGAGTTTGGTATACGTTTTACTCGTGTCGAAAGAGGACGTTTTCACACTAGTCGTAATGTTGAGGAGGCGCAAGAGCTTGTCAAAATGCTTGCCGACCAAGTGATCGAGCACCCTGATGAGTCTGTAGGGGTTGTAGCTATGAACTCTGAGCAGCGTGATGAAATTGAGCGGCAGTGGGATCAGCGAGTAAAGGACGATCCTGTTTTACAGCAGGCACATGAGAAAATGATGGCTACGGATGACCCTATGTTCATCAAGAATTTAGAAAATGTCCAGGGTGATGAACGTGATGTGATTGTAATATCATTGACGTATGGTCCAGAACAAGTGGGTGGCCGTACTATGCAACGTTTTGGCCCCATCAATTCAAACGTTGGGTGGCGGCGCTTGAATGTGTTGTTTACTCGATCGAAAAAACGCATGCATATATTCTCCTCACTAGCCTCAGGGGACATCCTGGCTGGCGAAGGTAAAAGCCGTGGTGTTAGAGCATTGAGAGCATTTCTAGAATATTGCGAGTCTGGGCACCTTCATGCGATAAAACATACAGGCCGTGCCCCAGACAGTGACTTTGAAGTAGCTGTAATGAGGATGCTAAGCGACCACGGTTATGAGTGTGAGCCCCAATTAGGCGTGGCAGGCTATTTTCTTGACCTTGCAGTAAGAGACCCCGGTAAACCAGGTAGCTTCTTGATGGGAGTGGAGTGTGATGGTGCCACCTATCATTCCGCAAAATCTGCGCGCGACCGAGACAGATTACGTCAGGATATATTGGAAAACTTGGGGTGGCGTATTCGACGTATTTGGTCGACGGACTGGTTTAAAAACCCCCAGGCGCAACTACAACCAATTTTGCAAGAGTTAGAGCGATTAAAAACACCTCTTCCGAGCATTGATGTCGGGGCAGAGGAGAGGGTCGGGGAAGCTGAAGCTGTATACAGCCCGCTTAACGACCTCGGTGATTTGAATGATGACGTGACACCAGACTGCAGGCCGATTACTCAGGCAGTAGAGGGGCAAGGTTTAAAAGATCGGCTTCAAAACTTTAACGAGCAGGTTATTAAGAAAAGGCGGCCAGATACAGAGGAGGATCATCGTTTGCTTAGACCGGCTATGCTTGAGGCACTTCTCAACCACCTACCATGCTCTAAAGCAGAGTTTCTTGAGCATATCCCAGGTTATTTGCGCACGGGGACGGCTGTCGACGAAGGCAAAGAGTATTTGCAGCCAGTGCTAGAGCTTATCGCGGATTTTGGTTGATAGGATGGCAATTTAAAAGGTCATTCAGTCAAATACATACTTCAAAAAGGAAAGATACACAGAGAGTTCTTAAAACGAAGCACCGTTTTTTGACGATTAATTGCTGTGATGTAGTAGTCGCAACGCGTTGAGCTACTATGAACCCGCTTGTTAAAAAGGGGGGGGTGTGCCTTTGTTTCTTTATGGCTTATAAATAGCTAAAAACCAGGTGGGCAGAATATGAGTGATTTAAAAAGAGCTATCCATTGCGGAATAGATTTTAATCTAATGGAAGCAGGAGACTCTGCGTATCGTGAGGAATGCCTGAAAGAGTGGCTCGAAAATAACTGTACTGGCAAGTATAGCTATGAATGGTCTTTTGCTGATGAGTTCGCTATACATTTTGAAAGTAGTGAGGATTACATCCGCTCTGCAATTCTAACTTCAGATGGAATTCCCCACAAAAGCTAGCATGGCGCTGTAGTGCTCCAAGCTTTCCACAGTACGCGGTGCTAATCACCCAGGCCAGCCATCAAAAGAAGGCCTAGGCGGAATCGAACCACCGACACGAGGATTTTCAATCCTCTGCTCTACCGACTGAGCTATCCGGGCTTTGGAAGCGCGCGTATTAAACCGTTAACCGTCTGCGCAGTCAAGAAGTGATGACGATTAATTACTCGGCGCGACATATCCCTCGGCGGCGTCGTACTCCTCGCCGCTGAGAAACTTCTCGCGCTGCTCGTTGAGATAGGTGCGGGCGGTCATATCCATCATATTCAGCTGTTTTTCATTAATCAGCATGGTTTGGTGGGCGACCCATTCAGCCCAGGCCTGCTTCGAGACGTTGTCATAAATATCCTGACCCTTGGGGCCGGGAAAGGGGGGTGTGTCGAGCCCTTCAAGTTCTTGCTTTAATTTGCGGCAGAGTAGGGTGCGGGCCATGACGATTCCTCTAAGAGCGGTGTAAAAAGGCAGCACAGTATAAAACCTCAATGCCAAGGGGCAAGGAAATTTATTCGTCGAGGCTTTGTAGCAGGGCGAGGATGGGGGCGGGCAGGCCAATTTCGCCGTGGGCGCCGGGTACAACCCAGCGTTGGCTGCTGTCGGCGATGCGCGTCGCGCTGGCGCAAGTGTCGATATGCACCGGGGTGTAGTCGAGATGAAAGTGACTAAAGGTGTGGCGCTGGGTGTCTGCCAGTTGGTGGCTCGCGATGCGAATACCGAGTTGTGTACAGCTGGCGGTTAATTCGTCTTCGCTGGCGCATTCGGGGAAACTCCACAGGCCACCCCAGATCCCGCTGGGCGGACGCTGTTGCAGCAGCACGCGGTTTTGTCGGTCGCGAATCACCAGTAGCAGGGTTTGTCGTACGGGGGTGGTTTTAGGGGCTTTTTTACCGGGGTAAAGTTGGGTTTCCTGGCGGGCGTGGGCCTGGCAGTCGGCCTTTACCGGGCACTGTGTGCAGGCCGGCTTAGTACGTGTGCACAGGGTGGCGCCGAGATCCATAATCGCCTGGGTGTAGTCGCGGCTGCGTTGCGCGGGGGTGTAACTGTCGGCAATTTGCCAGAGGGTTTTTGCCACCGCCGTTTTACCGGGCCAGCCGGCCACGGCACTGTGGCGCGCCAGTACGCGCTTGACGTTGCCGTCGAGTATCGCGCAGTGGCGCTGGTAGGCAATGGCGCAAATAGCGCCGGCGGTGGAGCGGCCGATGCCGGGCAGTGCCTCTAAGCCCTCGACACTATCGGGGAAAATACCGCCGAGTTCGGTGCTGACCAGGCCTGCGGTTTTATGCAAATTGCGCGCGCGGGCGTAGTAGCCCAGGCCGGTCCAGTGGTGCAGCACCTCGTCGAGCGGCGCGTCGGCCAGTGCCTGTACATCGGGGTAGGCCTGCGTCATGCGCTGGTAGTAGGGGATGACCGTGCTGACCTGGGTTTGCTGCAGCATGATTTCCGAGAGCCAAACCCGGTAGGCGTTGATATTGTGCTGCCAGGGCAGGTCTTTGCGCCCGTGCTGGTCAAACCAGCGCAGTAGGCGGCTGGCGAATGTCTTGGCTTTTGGTTTTTTAGGGGGCGACAGTGGCGGCATTGATTAGCGTCCAAACAGGCCTTTGAGTAAGCCTTTAACGGCGTCTTCAGACTCTTTGTCGAGCCCGCTTTTGCGCTGAATTTGTTCCAGTAATTTATCCTGCAGTACTTGTTTCACAAAGTCGCCATCGGGTTTGCAGCTGCCGCCACCGGCCTTGGCGAAACTGTCTTTGCAGCGAATGGGAATATCTTTGTCGCGTACGCGCTGACTTTTTACCCGGCAACCCTCGGCACTGGTGCGCTCGCCCTTGAGTCGCGAGGTGGCCAGCAGGTCGAAGCGCTCTTTGTCGAGGTCGATAAGGCCCTTGCCCTTAAGGCTGATATTACCCAGGCCACTGCTGTAGTGGCGAATAAACACCTGCTTACCTTGTATCTCGATGTTGGCCTGCACATCCTGCAACTGCGAGCCTTGGGGCCAGTCGTTTTTACGCGGGATTTTTTCGATCAGGGCGGCTATCTCGCAGTAGCTCTTTTCAATATTGAAGGTGGTCAAATAGGGCTGGCTGAGGGTGATATCGCCATTGGCCTTAAGGTGTTGGTGCAGTTGCTCGGCGTCACCGCCATGGCTTTGGCCCTGGAACTTGGCCTTCAAGCGGCCCCTTAGGGCAGCTTCCCCGCTCAAGGCATGCAAGGCCTGGTCGACCGCGAGTGCGTTAACAGTGGTGCTGAAATTCACCGTGGGCTCTTTGCCCTGCAGGTTGATGGTGGCGCTGGCGTTGATGTCGCCGTCGAAAACCTCGGCTGCCAGCTGCCTTATCTGCACAATATTGTTGCTGGCCTCGATTTTTATCTGCAGCTGTTTGGCCGCGATGGCGTCGAGCTGCAGAGCGTCGATAGCAATATCGAGGTGGGCGGTGCCGTCGCCGACCCAGAGCAGGGGGCCGACAAGGGGGGCGAAAATCACTTCTGCGGGGGTGTGGCTGTTGGCGCCGGCGTGTTGTTTATCATTGCTGTCGCTGGCATTGGTGCTGTCGATATAGCGGTTGAGGTCGATAGCACTGCTCTGTAGTTGCAGGCTGATATTGCGCGTCGGCTGCAAGGCCAGCTGCGCGCTGCCGGTTAACGTGATGTCGTCGAGTGTGGCGACCAAGTCGCTAATGCTGAGGCCGGTGTTACTGCCCTTGATACTCAGTTTAAGGCTGGCTTGTTGCAGGGCTTGAGTGTCGGGCAAGGGGGGGAGTTCGATATCCCACGCCGCCAATACCGCGTGCAGGGCCAGTGGTGGCACGGTGATCTCGCTGGTAAAGGTCAGCGTCTCGTCGCCGCCCTCTGTGGAGCTATCTTGTGTCGAAAAGCCCTGTGCAGACAGTGAGGCCTGTAGCTGAGCCCCGGCGCTGTTGACTTGCAGACCCGATATGTCGAGCTGAAGTGCATCGCCCTGCTCGACAGACAGTGCGTCAATGCTGATGTGAACGGGGGGCTTGTCGGCGAGCAGTAATTCCAGGCTGGTCTGGCTCAGGGTCATGGCCTGGCTGTGTTGCGCGACACTGGCGGTGGTGTCGAGTTTGACCGCCACTGGCGCGGGTAGCGCGGGGTCGCTGTAGGCAAAGCTGGCCTTGAGTGTAAAGGCCTCGCCGTCGAGGTTGAGGTCTTCTATCAGTAGCTGAATGTCGCTCAATTGCTGCGGGCCTGTGGCATCGGCCGTCGGCGGCAGCTGCAGGCGACTGTTGGCGATTTCGAGGCGTTTAATGGCGAGGCCAAATGCCGGGGCGGCATCGGTGTCAGCGGGCGTTGCGGCAAGATTGTCGGCTTGTTTGGTACTCAGCGGCGCGGCGGCGAGGGGCGCTGCGGCGGTATTGCCGGCTTGCTGCGCGCTACCGAGGCGAATATCGGCACCCTCTAAACGAATCGCCTTGACCGACAATTGACGCCGCAACAGCGGCAACCAGGCGAGGCTAAGCTCGGCTTGTGCAAAGCTAACTTGCGGTATATCGCTGCGGGGGCTGGTGATTTGCGTGGCACCTACGCTGATGGCTAGGCTGGGCAGCAGTTGCCAGCTCAGGTCGCCTGCAATTTTTAGAGCGATGCCCTGCTCATGCGCCAGCTGGGTCAATTGGGGCTTATAGCGGTTGGGGTCTATGGCCACGACAAAATAGGCGACGACGATGCTGGCCAAAAGTACTAGCACCACGAGGCTGGCAATGGTCCATTTGATGGCTTTCATAGGGCTCTGTCTTTGGTTGGTGTGGGGCGGGCTCGAGGCTCTATTAGAGCGTGATACCGCGCTGGGGTTCAAGCATTGAAATGTCAAAGCCCCGCTGAATTTTCACTCGCCAGGGTAGATTTGGTGGCGCGGTTTAGATGGTTGCTAGCGGCTGTGTCGGTGCATCCGTATAATGCCCGCTTGCAGGTCTGGGGCGGTAAACAACCCCGGCCGAACCGGAGAGTAGAATGAGCGAGCGCAAGGCGACGGTAAGTCGCGATACCCTAGAAACTAAAATCACTGTAGCGGTCGATCTCGACGGCAGCGGTGTGGCTGACTTCGACACCGGCGTGCCCTTTCTCGAGCACATGCTCGACCAAATTGCCCGCCATGGCTTGATCAATATATCGGTGAAGGCGGTGGGTGATATTCACATTGACGACCACCACACGGTGGAAGATATCGGCATTACCTTCGGCCAGGCGGTGGCCAAGGCGCTGGGTGATCGCAAGGGCATTTATCGCTACGGCCATGCCTATGTACCCCTGGACGAGGCGCTGTCGCGGGTGGTTATCGACTTCTCCGGCCGCCCCGGCCTGGTTCAGGACGTGGTTTATACCCGCGCCCGTGTCGGCAACTTTGATGTCGACCTGGTGTCTGAGTTTTTTCAGGGCTTTGTCAATCACGCCGGCGCCACCCTGCACATCGACAATCTGCGTGGCAGCAACACCCATCACCAGGTCGAAACTATTTTCAAAGCTTTCGGTCGCGCACTGCGCATGGCCCTTGAGCCCGACCCCCGCATGGCGGGTCAAATGCCCTCTACCAAGGGTACTTTGTAAACAGCGGGTGTCGCTAGGAAGTGGGCCTAGTGACTCGCCATTATCGAGTCGCGGTAGGATGTGTAAGATTGAGTCTTGGCGTGTTGATGCAACGGCCGAGAACCCAACATAGCAAGAGAGTAAAACAATGAGTGATTTCCGCAGCCGTATAGCCGTGCTGGACTATGGCATGGGTAACCTGCATTCCGCCGCCAAGACCTCCGACCCGCTGGAAGTGGCGCGAGCCGATAAGGTGGTATTCCCCGGTGTTGGCGCCATTCGCGACTGCATGGCGGAAATTCGCCGTCTCGGTTTTGACGACCTGGTCGCCACCGCCATCAATGAAAAACCGGTGCTGGCGATTTGTGTCGGCATGCAGGCGGTGATGAGCCACAGTGAAGAAAACGGCGGTGTCGATTGTCTCGATATTCTGCCTGGCAAGACCCGCTACTTTGGCGATGACCTACACGCCGCCGACGGTGAGCGTTTAAAAGTCCCGCACATGGGTTGGAATAAGGTCCACCAAAGTATCGACCACCCGGTGTGGCACGGCATCGAACAAGACACCCGCTTCTACTTTGTACACAGCTACTACGTTGAAGCCCAGCAAGCCAGTGACGTGGCCGCGACCTGTGAATACGGGCCGCAATTTAGCGCGGCACTGGCGCGGGACAATTTGTTTGCGGTGCAGTTTCACCCCGAAAAAAGCCATACCGCTGGCCTACAGTTACTGAAAAATTTTGTTAACTGGGATGGCGGAAGCTAAAGCGCCGCGCCTAAGCTGTTCGCCTGCCGCCCCCCATCCTATTGATCCAAGCTATTGAAAGAGAATGCTCGAATGTTAATTATCCCCGCGATTGACCTTAAAGACGGTGAATGTGTACGCCTGCGCCAGGGCCGTATGGAAGACTCCACGGTATTTTCCGATGACCCCGTCACTGTTGCCGGGCGCTGGGTCGATGCCGGTGCGCGCCGCTTGCACTTGGTCGACCTCAATGGCGCCTTTGCCGGTGAGCCGGTGAATGGCGAGGTGGTGAAAGCCATCGCTCAGCGCTACCCCGACCTACCGATTCAAATCGGCGGTGGCATTCGCAGTGCCGAAACCATCGAAGCTTACCTGCAGGCCGGTGTCGACTACGTGATTATCGGCACCAAGGCGGTAGAGGAGCCTGACTTCGTCACCCAAATGTGCCAACAGTTTGCCGGCCATATTATCGTCGGTATCGACGCCAAGGCCGGCCTGGTCGCCACCGATGGCTGGGCCGAGGTCAGCGATGTCAAAGCCACCGATCTAGCGAAACGCTTCGCCAGCGATGGTGTCAGCTCAATTGTCTACACCGATATCGACCGCGACGGCATGATGCAGGGCGTGAATGTTGAGGCCACCGTCAATATGGCCAAGGCCTCGCCCATCCCCGTTATCGCCTCCGGCGGTATTACCAATATGGATGATATTCGCGCTCTTAAAGCGGCGTCGGACGCGGGCATATTGGGTGCGATTACCGGCCGTGCGATTTACGAGGGCACGCTGGATGTGCGCGAGGCGCAGTTGTTTTGTGATGAATAAAACTGTGTGAGCAAGGGCTGAAAAGTAAACATTGCCTGGCAGGGTTACTAGAGCTTCTGGGCCAATATTGAAGATACAAAAACTTGCCGGAATCATCGCCGGTGTTTATTCTGGATTTTCAATGAGCTTTTATAAAGGAAAATCAGCTTTGAAATTATCTACCTTACTATTTACCCTCGCCCTGGCATTGCCAATGGCGGCGCTTGCTGTTGACTACACCGAGCTTGCTGATTCCGTCGATAAGAAAAAAGCAGTAGAGTCCGTTGATAAAGAAAAATTAGCGGGCTCGGTCTCTGGCACCAGTGTTGATTATAAAAAGGCCTATGATGCCGTCGATAAAGATAAGGCCGCTGCCGCCGTCGATATGGAAAAGGCAACAAAAGCACTCCTTAAATAATGGCGTGCAGTGGCTGTCAGGTAGTTGTACTTTATGTTTGAGTTGAGGCTTTAGCTCAAGGCCTAAAGCCAGAAGGCGGTCAGCGCAAGCTGCCGCCTTTTTTTGTTTTAGTGTTTGAGACTGAAAATAAATAGGGCGAAAAATGTCGCCTTTAGCTTATTCAAACACCTCTTCCAGAAAATTCACCAAACTCGCCCATGAGCGTCGATCGGCTGCTGCGTTATAAGCCATACCCATCTCTGGGCTGGCGGCGGCCGGGTTGGTAAAGGCGTGGAGGGTATTGCCGTAGGCGTGAATCTGCCAGTCGGCACCGGCCTCGCTGAGTTCTTTTTCCAGGGCGATAACGGAATCGACCGGCACCATGGGGTCGTCATTGCCGTGCAGGCACAGTACCTTGGCGCTGACCTTATTGCCCTCGGTATTACCCGGTGCTAAAAATAAACCGTGGAAGCTGGCTGCACCGAGAATATAAGTGCTGGTGCGCGCCAAGTCGAGAGAGCACAAGCCACCGAAGCAATAACCCATGCTCGCCATCTTCGACGCATCGGCCTCGGCTTGCTGGCTGGCGGTGGCCAGGGCGGCGGCCATGCGCTGCTGTAGGGCGGGGCGGTCTTCCATAAAGGGTGTCATAAGGGCGCTGTTTTCATCGGGGCCACTGCCCAATACGCCCTTGCCGTACATATCCAGGGCAAAACCGACATAGCCGAGGGCGGCGAGTTTATCGGCCTGCTGGCATTCGAAGTCACTGCGTCCGGCCCAGGTGTGGGCAATAATTATGCAGGGGCGGGGGCCGCTAATGGCGTCGTCATAGGCTAAATAGCCTTCGAGTAGAGTGTCACCATCTGTGTATTCTACGAGTCGATGTTGAATGGCCATATTCTGAGTTCTCTATTGTATGGTGAAAAATAAATGTGGGATGTCGATGTTTAAGCGTCTGGAATCATCATCAGTAAGTCGCTGCTAGCGATGTCTATCCCTTGTTGATGGAGCAGGGTTGAAACTTGCCCACGGTGATGAGTTTGGTGGTTAAACAGGTGCTGCAGTAAATGAGCAAAGTTCTTGGTGAAGGCTTTGCCCTGGGTATTGCTGTAGTTCAGGTTGTAGGCGAGGTCCGCTGCACGCGTTTCTTTTATAAGATCGATGATCAGTGAATCCATCCTGTCTCGCGCCCTTGTTAATGGCGCAATGTGTGGGTGAATAATGTCGGCCAAAGAACTCGGCAGGGCAAACTCCTCTAGTACCTCTAAGGTACTGAAATTAGCGGGGTGGGCACTAAAGCGCTTTAACCAAATAATGTCACCCACCAGGATATGGTTTAGGGTGCCAATAATGGAGCCAAAGAAAGCGCCCCTGTCTTTGCCAAGTTCGGCGGGCTCGAGGCCTGATAAGGCTGAAAATATAGCCTTATTCATCCACTGGTTGTAGCTGGCCATCAATTCTAAATGAGTTTTCAAAGCCGCATCATCCCTACTGCTCAAGCATTAAGTTGTTTTCGCTGTCCCGGCAACCAGTCTTCCATCAGCCAGCGCAGGCCGTGATACACCGCACCGAGGCGAATGTGCTCGCGCTCTAAAATAAGATGCAGGCATTTTGTTTGCGTGCCGGCGGCGCTGGATTTTGCCATCCACACCATGCCCACGGGTTTCTCCTCGGTGCCACCATCGGGGCCGGCGACGCCGGTAAAGCTGAGGCTGATATCGGCCTTAAAGCGGGCCAGGGCACCCTCGGCCATTTGTTGGGCGACGGGTTCGGAGACGGCACCTTCGTCAATCAATGTCTGGGCGGCTACATCGAGGAAGTTCTCTTTCACCGCATTGGCGTAGGACACCACGCCCCCGAGAAAGTAGTTGGAGGAGCCCGCCACATCGGTCACGGTTTTTGCCGCCAGGCCACCGGTACAGGACTCGGCAAAGGCCAGTTTGGCGCTGCCCTGCTGCATAAACGTGGTGAACAGCTCGGCTGTAGATTGTGAGGTGTAGTCGAGCAGATAGTCACCGAGGTGAGTCTTGGCAAATTCGCAGAGTGCGGCCGCTCGCTCTGGCTCGGGGCGATAGAGTTTGACCTCCATTTCGGGGAAGACCTGGCGGAAGCTGACCTCGCCCCACTGCTTAGTCCAGGGCTCGAGGCGCTCGGCGAGGTCGGATTCGCCGAGGCCTAAAAAGCGGATAAATAAGTCATTCTGTTCGGGGACTGTGCCACCGGCACGCTCTGCGAGAAAGGCGTGCACCATGGGCTGTAATTCGCGGGGGGGGCCGGGTAGGGCGACGATGGTTTTACTTTGCCCGTCAAGCTCAAAGGTGCAGCTAAAGCCGGGGGCCGTGCCATTGGGGTTGGCGAGTATGGTGGCGCCAGCGGGTAGCATGGCCTGCTTGCGGTTGTTTTCGCCGCACTCCAGTTTGTATTTCGCGAACAGGGCGACGATGGCCTCCCAGCTGGCTTCGTCAAAGATGCGTTCAACCCCGGCGAGCTCGGCGGCCACCTCTGCGGTGAGGTCGTCTTCGGTGGGGCCAAGACCGCCACTGATAAATAAATAGTCGGCGCGCTGCAGGCCGGTGCGCATCACAAACATCAGGTCTTCGCGTCTATCCCCCGCCGTCATCATCATTTCAATGCTAAAGCCCTGCTCACCGAGGGTGGTGGCGAGGAAGCGGTTGTTGCCGTCGGCTATTTCGCCGCGCA
>MAAC01013449.1_pt1 | contig 36883 bp, 33 predicted proteins | sample 1115981 | NCBI WGS metagenome assembly MAAC01 (sample SAMN04961126, study PRJNA320927) | seawater metagenome | isolation source: sample BD02T64 sea water enriched with oil for 64 days | place: USA:Gulf of Mexico | collected 2013-07-27 | reverse complement strand
CTGGTTGGCAGCCTATTTCTTGGAATCATGATATTTATACTCATTCGAAAAACCATTCTATCCAGAATTGATGTACTTAGCGACGCCACAAAAAAAATTGGTTCTGGAAATTTGACCTACCAAATCGAAGATCTTGGCGTTGATGAAATTGGTGATCTTGGCGTTTGTATCAATGAGATGGTTTCCAACCTGAATGATAAAACAACATCAGTTGATCAACTCAATTCAGAGGTATCCCTTAAAAACAAGGCCCTGGTAGATTTGGAAGAACAACGGGTTATTGCAGAAGATTCTGCAAAGGCAAAGAGTGAATTTTTAGCTAGCATGAGCCATGAGATAAGAACACCAATGAATGGTGTTCTTGGAATGCTTGGATTGGTTGAGAAATCAGACCTAAACGAACGTCAATCTCAGCAAGTAAGATTGGCTCAAACTAGCGCTCAATCGTTATTAGGGATCATTAACGACATTCTTGATTTCTCGAAAATAGAAGCTGGAAAACTTGATATCGAAGAAATAGAATTTAATTTGCAGATACTGCTAGAGGATTTCTCCAAGGCCCAAGCATTACGTGCCAATGATAAGGGGCTAGAACTAATAATAGATACAAGGAATATAACGCATCAAAATGTACGAGGTGACCCTGGACGACTGCGTCAAATCCTCAACAACCTAGTAGGTAATGCGTTAAAATTCACAAGTAAAGGTGAAATAGTAATCTCAGGGTCAATTGACGGAAATGATACGTCAGAGGTGACGTTTACGTGCTCTGTCAGTGATACGGGCATCGGTATTGCGAACGAAAAACAAGAATTGTTGTTCGATGCATTCACCCAAGCGGATACATCCACAACAAGAAAGTACGGGGGAACGGGTTTGGGTTTGAGCATAACCAAACAATTATGTGAACTGATGAACGGTGGAATCAGAATAAGTAGCGAGCTAGACAAAGGATCTGTTTTTGAGTTTTTCGTTGTACTTGCTAAAGGAGATAGCGTACAACCAGAGCCTTCAACGAAAGATATTGGAAATTTAAAAGTTTTGATAGTCGATGATAACACCACGAATCGTGAGGTACTAAAGGGCCAACTTGCACAATGGGGTGTGATCGTAGATGAGGCTGAAGATGCATTACAAGCGTTAAAAATCCTGAATAACAATACCCAGCCTCCATTCGACATAGCATTACTCGACATGGAAATGCCCGGCATGGATGGAGCAGAATTAGGAAAGATCATTCGTGACAATCGAAACCTTGACTCAATGAATTTGGTCATGATGAGTTCAATTAGTCACCGAGGTGATCGGAAATTTTTCTCTGACCTTGGATTTCAAGCCTACTTTCCAAAACCACTTTCCGCTAAAGATTTGAAAGTAGCCTTGAGCATTGTATCCGGTGTTTCCTATGAAAAAGGAACAACACAAGAAGGGGAAATTATAACCAAGCATTACCTAAGGGAGATTGAGAGTAACCCTGCTCCTGATGATGAACAAGCCCCCTTAAATATAGCCCCTTTCAAGGGTCGTTGGATTTTATTAGTAGAGGACAACATTATTAACCAAGAAGTTGCAAAGGGCGTACTGGAAGACTTCGGTTTCCAAATTGCTATTGCTGCTAACGGACGTGAAGCGTTACATCTACTAAACACTCGAGATTTAGGCGACCCTTTCCATATGGTTCTTATGGACTGTCAGATGCCTATTATGGATGGTTATGAGGCGACAGGGGCTATTCGAAATGGATATGCAGGAAAAACCAATCAAGACATACCTATCGTAGCCATGACTGCTAACGCAATGAGGGGTGATAAGGAGAAATGCATTGACGCAGGAATGACTGATTACGTTAGCAAACCTATTGACCTAGATGAACTTAACCAGGTACTTCATTTACACCTAAAAAGTGTACCTAATAACTCAGAGAAAGAGGAACGGCCAATAGAATCCGAAATTAGGCTCATTTGGAACCGAGAACGTTATTTTAAAGTCATACCCAATCGTGAAAGAGCAGACAAAATCATTTCAATGTTTGTAGCTTCAGTTCCGGATGAAATAGAATGCCTTGAAAATTCTGTGATCAGCAAAAATATAGATGAGGTATCTCGCATAGCACACAGACTAAAAGGAAGTGCCGCTAACCTTTATGGTGAACAGCTAGTAGGCTACCTGTCAGAATTAGAGCAAGAAGCAATTAGTGGAAAAACACATTTATTTGATGATTTGATGGAGAAAATAAGGGCTGCTTCACAACGTTTTTTGGAGCATTTGGAGAAGCGATAAATTGTACCTATCGCGATAGCGCGTCAGCTATCTTGTCCGTCGATTGCAAACCAAACCGTTGATTCGTATCAAAAGCATTATTTACACGTTCTGTACACTGGTCTCATGTGCCAAATTTCAATTATATGCACTCACCAATGTCTAAGGACTATGTATGCCTTCTACCAAACCAGAAAATATCTTTTATCAACCCCAAGGCAATGAAGTTGAACTGTTTACACAAGCGGCGAATAATCAGCTTCCCGTTTTGATTAAGGGCCCCACGGGCTGTGGTAAAACACGCTTTATTACCCATATGGCAGAAAAACTCAATCGAAAGCTTTATAGCATTGCTTGCCATGATGATCTAACCGCTTCGGATCTAATCGGTCGTTATTTAATAGGCCCGGAAGGCACCTACTGGCAGGATGGTCCGTTAACGCGCGCGGTAAAAGAAGGAGGCATATGTTATTTGGATGAAGTGGTAGAGGCACGTAAAGATACCACCGTAGTTATCCACCCCCTCGCAGATGACCGACGAGAACTACCTATCGATAAAACCGGTGAAACGCTGGTAGCCCATGAGGATTTTATGCTGGTTGTATCCTATAACCCCGGCTATCAGAACATGTTAAAAGGGTTAAAACCTAGCACTCGCCAACGTTTTGTGGCCATGCGATTTGAATACCCTGATGCGACACTAGAAAAAGCAATTCTTCAGCAGGAAACCGGGCTAAACGATGACATGGCTACCGCGCTAGTAAAAATTGCTGGCAATATCCGCAACCTGAAAGACCATGATCTGGAAGAAGTTGCGTCCACCCGCTTACTTATCTATGCAGGGGCATTAATCAAAAGCGGCATGTCTCCCATAGCTGCATGCAATGCAGCCCTGATTGAGCCGCTAAGTGATGATGATAGTGTTTGTGCAGCATTAACGTCGTTAGTAAAAATACACCTTCCTGTGGAATGATTCACGGTGAAGAAGGACCGTCCTTCTTCACCAACTATCAGATCGAGATATAAACCATTACAATCGCCCCCTATAGTTACCCGTTATAATCCTTCTGGTAGATCTGTTTTTAATGGCTCATTCAACCAACACGCTCTCCAACGAATGGCATAACTAACCTTACGCAACCAACCAAGCCCTCAATTTTCTTGCCCCAAATCAACACATCCTCAATATCCCCTAACCCTCTCCAGTCTAACCCCCTTAGCATGATTAATATCAAGTACTAATTTCCCCCACCACACTACTATCACCCTGTTCTACACAAACGTTAACAATGGGGAGAATGCTATGGCTGACCGGTTTACGAAAAGCATGGCAAGAAACATCTACTACGGCGGGAGTCTATTCTTCATCCTGCTATTCATCGGTCTAACCTGGCACACCAACGAAGAGATGCCAAAACAAGATAACCGAGAAAACCTCACAGAATCCGTCATTCGCGGGAAAAACCTTTGGGAAGTCAATAACTGCATCGGTTGCCATACGCTACTCGGCGAAGGCGCATACTTTGCACCTGAACTAGGTAACGTCTACCTACGCTACGGAAAAAGCAAAGAAGCCATCAAAGGCTTTATAAAAAGCCGCCCCATCAACGGCATACCAGGTCGCCGCAGCATGCCTCAATTCGGGTTTGATGACCAAGAGCTAGAAGACATAGCCGAGTTCCTCAAATATACATCTGAAATCGACACTCTAGGTTGGCCACCAAATATTCAGGGCTAAGCACTTAAATTAGGAGAAATGACATATGAAATACACGTCTCAAGCCGTCGCCAAACCCTACTTTATTGCAGCGCTCGCGTTATTTGCGGGACAGATAATATTTGGGCTAATCATGGGGCTTCAATATGTAATGGGAGATTTTTTGTTTCCAGAAATCCCCTTTAACGCCGCACGTATGGTACACACCAATCTGCTTATCGTTTGGTTACTATTCGGATTTATGGGCTCAGCCTATTACCTAATACCAGAAGAATGTGAAACCGAGCTTTATAGCCCCAAGCTTGCATTGATAATGTTCTGGATATTCCTTGTCGCAGGCGCGCTAACCATTGTTGGGTACCTCGCGATGCCATACGCAACCCTCGCTAAAGTCACCGGCAATGAGTACTTCCCAACCATGGGTCGAGAATTCTTAGAACAACCCACAATTACCAAAATAGGTATCGTCATTGTCATACTCGCCTTCCTATTCAATATTGGAATGACACTACTCCGAGGCCGTAAAACTGTCATCACACTTGTATTAATGACAGGTTTGATTGGTTTAGCGGTATTCTTCCTATTCTCATTCTACCTACCAGACAACCTCGTAAAAGATAAGTTTTACTGGTGGTTTGTGGTTCATTTATGGGTAGAAGGTGTATGGGAATTAATACTCGGCGCATTACTTGCCTTTGTATTAATCAAAGTTACTGGAGTGGATCGAGAAGTCATTGAAAAGTGGTTGTATGTGATTGTTGCCATGAGCCTGATAACCGGCATTATAGGAACCGGCCATCACTTCTTCTGGATTGGTACTCCCGCATATTGGCAACCCTTAGGCTCAATATTCTCAGCATTAGAACCCATACCGTTCTTTATGATGGCCGTATACGCCTTCAATATGGTGAACCAACGCAAACGAGAACACCCCAACAAAGCCGCTACACTCTGGGCAATGGGTTGTGCGGTAATGGCGTTCTTCGGTGCAGGTGTATGGGGATTCTTACATACATTGGCCCCTGTGAACTACTTTACTCACGGCACACAAATAACCGCAGCTCACGGACATATGGCCTTCTTCGGAGCCTACGCGATGATTGTTATGACCATCATCTCCTACGCAATGCCAATGCTCAACGGTAGAAAAGAAGCCAACAGCAGAAAGTCTCAAGTGGTTGAGATGTGGGGCTTCTGGTTAATGGTTAGTGGCATGGTATTTATTACATTATTCCTAACTGGAGCTGGCGTCCTGCAAGTATGGTTACAACGCTTTAGTGACAATCCACTTCCATTTATGGTCGTTCAAGATCAAATCGCGGTATTCTACTGGTTACGTGAAGTTGCAGCGGTTGTGTTTACTTTAGGGTTTGTTGTGTACATCGTTAGCTTCTTTGTTAAAGGCGAAGAAGCCACTATTAATGCCTCCTAACCCACCAAGCAATTTACCGTCCCATAGTGTGCAGTCCTGGTTAACCAAAACCAGAGCTCGCACTATCACACAACTCAGTTTTTTCCTTTTGTTCCTTTTGGCTCCTGCGTTAGATCTATTTCGTTTAGATTTAACCCAGGGTCATTTTATTTTTCTTGGACACCCTCTTACCTTAGGCCTCAGGGACATTCAACAAGGCCATGGATCCGCCTGGGATGCGGCTCAATCCATTTTTCTTCATGCATTTTTACCCGTTTTACTGTTGGTTGCTGCTGGGCTGTTGTTATTTTGGCGCTACGGACGGTTATATTGCGGATGGTTATGCCCGCACTTTAGTATCGTCGAAACAATCAATCGTTCAATGGAAAAGAATCTCGGAAAACCAACGTTGTGGGAAAAAAAACATAACGAAAAAATCAAAAAAAACACGTTAGTAGGAAACCTTAGGATTTTTCTACTCACCGCTTCATTTGCTTTTCTATGGGCCCTTGCATTACTTAGCTATCTAATTACCCCTTTGCCTTTATATCATGACCTTATTACCGGTTCTCTAACGGGTTGGCCTGCAATATTTTTACCCGTAGCCACCCTAACATTTTTGACAGATTTCATTTTAGCACGTCATTTATTTTGTCGTTTTGGCTGCGCTGTTGGTTTTTTTCAAAGTTTATTATGGATGGCAAATCCAAAGGCTATGGTTGTTGGGTTTGATAAGAATAGAGCTGCGTCATGTCAAAGCTGTAATAGCAAATGTGATGCACAATGCCCTATGAGGTTACCACCTCGAACAATTAAGCGCATGAAGCTTTCTTGCACCCAATGTGGACAATGTATTAGTGCATGCGAACAACAGATGCAAAATGTCGCAAACGACACCAATCAGCCTTTGCAACCCTCGGTTATCAAATGGGTGCAAGGTGATGAAGCCAAAAAAGTTGATCGTTCCCCCTCAAGAGGCACATCCTCGAAATAGACCACATTATTAAAGGTAACGAATATGGAAGAACAAGTAGGCGAAGTCTGGCACAAATTCATAACAAAAAAAGCCAACCGAAACTTCACCGATGCCACCGTTACCCTACAAAATGTCAATAAAGAGGTTGGTATAATATTCAGAGCATTAGGCGGCAACCCCGCTTTTCGTATTGACCCAGCGCAACCTCAAAAATACCCGACTCGCCGCAGTTTCTTAGAAAAAATTGCAGGTTCAGGCCTAAAGATCGCATTGGCATGGACTGATTCAGAATCGATACGTTTACCAGAATCAATCGTCGTGTTTGAGGACAGGGAGCTAAACAAGCAATTGTATATCTGGCTTGCCTGCATGTGTGCTCAACAGCCTAGCAATTTCAACCAACTCATCCATGACAATAGCTTACTCTCATTTAATGTATTAACTGCACTACCAGGCCTTATTCCTGTATATGAATCGCTTATCAACGAACATATCAAACACCGCCCCTCGCCTAACACGTTGCCAACACAAGAAGCGCTATACGAACACTCAATACAAAGGGCCTTACAGCTCCCCTTGCAGCTCATTAAGAATAAAGAATCACATTCATCCCTAGAAACCCAGTTGTTACTACCCACCTTAAAAACAAACAGTAGTAAATTTCAACCTGCTCATATCCCACTTTGGCTATACCTTGCACCACAACATCAGGCTAACAGAACCGATAATCAACGCTCTGATAGTGACCCCGAAGAAGGCGTCAATTCAGATCAAGAAAAGAAAAAGATAAACACGAAAAAACAACGAAAACAAAGTGAACGCGTCGAAGATCACGATGGTAAAAATGGCCTAATTGCTTTTCGCTTAGAAAGCCTTTTCACATGGTCAGAGTTTGCTAATGTCGATAGAACCACCGATGAATCAAAAGACGATGATATTGAAAGAGTAGCTGAAGACCTTGATATTATCAGCGTGTCAAAACATGCAGGCACAAAAGGTTCGATGCTAAAGTTTGATCTTGACCTACCTTCTGCAGACGTTGATGACATCCCCCTCGGTACTGGAATACTACAGCCTGAGTGGAATCACAAAAAACAACAACTCCAGCGAGATCAATGCCGAGTTATCCCGATGCTAAGCAGGGATGCCGAAAAAGGGGAACTACCTCTACACCTAAAACCTTCTGCAAGAAAAGTCCGCGCCCAATTTGAATCACTTGCTCCGTTACGAAGCTGGCAAAGAAAGCAGCCTCAAGGAGATGAAATTGATGTAAATGCATGGGTGAATTATTATTGTGAAAAAAATCAATCTCAAAAATCTGACATTAACCTTTATCAAAGCTTCAAAGGTATTCATCGAGATCTAGCCTGTTTGTTGCTTGCAGATTTATCACTCTCTACAGATAGCTGGATTAATAACGAATGTCGCGTTATCGACGTTATAAGAGATAGTTTATTTCTATTCTCTGAAGCATTAAGTTCAAGCTTAGACAAATTTGCACTGTATGGATTTTCATCAAAAAAGCGTGATCATATCCGCTTCAATATGATAAAGAATTTTGATGAAAATTATAATGCTCGCGTTAAAGGCCGCATTCAGGCAATTAAACCCGGCTACTATACCCGCATGGGGGCTGCCATCAGGCAAGCAGCTGATGTGTTAGCTGAACAAAAATCGGCCCAACGATTATTACTAATACTAACTGACGGCAAACCCAACGATCTTGATCACTACGAAGGCCGCTATGGGATTGAAGACACTAGGGCAGCCGTTCAAGAAGCAAAAAAGCGTGGTTTAAAACCCTTTTGTATCACGATTGATGAAAAAGCTGAAGATTACTTACCTTATATCTATGGCAGCAATGATTACTTGGTTATCCGTAGGCCAGAGCAGCTACCCAGAGAACTAACTCGACTCTACTGCCAGTTAACTCAATAAATATTCCCTTAATGTTAACTGACAACCTTGACAGCTTAGCCTAATTGACGCAGAAGGTCCTTTCCACTGGTAATGGTTTAATGTACCATTCTCGAAAATTTGTTCACCTTCAATAATAAGAATATTATGGCCGCGACTAGCACATCAAACACCCTATTTTTGAACGCCCTCAAGGATGTTGCTCAACGATTCCCACAATATTTTTTCTTTGTGGGGCCTCTTGATGCAATTACTGACAGGTGGGACATTCAACCCAACTACGCCCAGCTAGAGCAACTATTACTAGAAGAAGAAGCGCCTAAACATTTTGTTTTTAATGTATGGTCATTCTTTTCATCGATTGGTTTTGAAAAAAACAGCCTAGCTGAAATGATTCGGCCACTGGATGCTTGGCAAAAATCTATTATCTGCCAGTTAATTACCAATGATAACGTTAACTAAGCCATTATTAACTCCGAAAAAGCAGCTTTAAATAGACCTATAAACCACCTTTTTTTGTATCACTTCTGTTAACACCCATACAATCACATCACATTCATCAGTATAATCGCCTTCGATCACAACAACCCCCTTAGGAGAAGACATGACGTCTCTACGACTCCCTATGGCTGGAACGCCATTTGTTGCAAAATCTCTTGCTACATTATTAATCACCGCTATGCCGGCTCTTGCATTTGCAGACCTCACAACGGAAGCTCCAATCCCTCAAAAAAACATCGCCTTTCTTGTTGGTACCGGGCTTACCTTTGGCGGTGATGATATCGCTAATGTGCAAGTTATCGATTATGACGATGATGATAGCTCAGAAGATATATCGGCAGGTGCATTAATCCACCTTTATACCGGTATCAATGCTTATATCCCTGATAGTGACTTTTCCATTCAAACAACAATCGGTTACCACGTTGACGGTGTTTTCGCCAGCAACGGATCAGTTCAATTTACACGCTACCCATTGGAGCTAATCCCTTACTATAATTTTAACCGTATTCGTATAGGGCTTGGTTTAAGTTATCACATCAATCCTGAATTTAATGGAGATCGCCATGCAAGGCTAGGTGATCGAGAGTATGACAACGCACTTGGGCTTGTTGCCTCTGTAGAGGTTAAGTTAGGTTCTCACTTTGCCGTTGGTTTACACTATACCGACATTGATTATGACCTATCGAAGGTTGAAAGAGTCTATGGTGATAACTTCAACGAACAAAAAGATAGCAATATAGACGGTAGCAACGTCGGTATTTATAGTACATATTTATTCTAACCAACGTGTAATGGCATATCGGCTAATAGCCTGGTAGATATACAATAAAAATGATTCTCCTTATTCAGGTAAATGAGGAGGATCTATATCATCCCCAGACCTTCCAAGCCTCCTTTATTTTATCCATTCGCTTTTTCAACAACCTCACATGTTCACTCTCATGTAGAACGTGTTAACCAAAAAACCAGTAACAAATACCAATCGCCGCAGTAATCCCCGCCCCATCAGCAATAAGCCCACATACCAAGGCATGACGTATTCTAACGATACCCACTGAACCGAAATACACAGCAAGCACATAAAATGTAGTTTCAGTACTACCCTGCATCACTGATGCTAAGCGTCCTTGAAATGAATCTACACCATGATGATTCATTACCTCCAGCATCATTGCTCTTGCCCCACTTCCACTTAGCGGCTTCATAAATGCAACCGGTAGCGCATCAACAAACAACGTGTTTAAGCCCAACAACCCAATTAGCATAGCCATTCCTGCAAGCAACATATCCATTGCACCGCTGGCGCGAAATACACCGATAGCAACCAACATAGCAACAAGATAAGGGATTAACCGCACACCGGTTTCAAAACCTTCTTTTGCACCCTCAACAAACAATTCATAAACCGGTAATTTTTTAACCATACCAGCTATCAAAAAAGTACCAATAATGGTCAGCAACACCATACTGGCAGCCCATTGAGAATATTGAGACAACTGATCCACTTGCAGTGACGTTAACCACAATACAAAAGCCGACATAAGGGCAACAAACCCTCCAAGATAAGCCAGTACGACTGCGTTAAACAATGGCAGTTTTTGCACCCACGCAACCGCCATTAATCCAACTAATGTAGATGCCGTTGTCGCCAACAAAATAGGTAAGAAAACATCAGCAGGTTCTGCTGCGCCCAGTTGAGCTCGATACATAAATATCGTCACCGGCAACAAGGTAACAGAAGACGTATTGAGCACTAAAAAAAGGATCTGAGCATTACTCGCAGCCTTCTTATCGGGATTTATATCCTGAAGGTCCTTCATGGCCTTTAAACCCATGGGGGTTGCGGCATTATCCAATCCCAACATGTTCGCAGCCATATTCATGGTGATACTACCCAATGCAGGGTGATCTTTAGGTACCTCAGGCATCAAACGAGAAAACAAGGGGGTTAGGAAACGGCTTAACATCCGTACCAAATGGCTTTCTTCTGCGATTTTAAAAAAGCCTAACCAAAGACTCAGAACTCCAACCAGCCCTATTGCAATCTCTACCGAAAGTTTCGCCATATCAAAAGTCGACTTGACCATCAATTCGAAAACATCTGTTTGACCCAATCCAAAAAAATGGTAGACACCAGACATCATCGCCAATATAAAAAATGCAGCCCAAATATGATTTAGCACATATCCCTCGTTAGCAGTTATAAGAACAAAAAATATCTTACTACAAGGCTACTGCCCCTCCTTCTAATTTTGATTCAAAATGCATAATTTTTTCTGATAGCTCAGTTATTTCTATAGTCTGTTCAATTATTTTTACAGCCAGTTCAATTATTTACGTATCTACCTAAAAAAATCACCTGTCCCAATAAGACCCTTGCCGCTTAAAGTACTGGCGTGCTATTTTCGTTAGTGAACATATTCTAACAATAACAACAATGGCAGAGTCCCATGAACCACCAAACGACGACAGCTCGCCCCCTTTTACGCCTAGCCCAACTAGGTGCGCTAATTACACTGCTCAGTGGTTGTGGTGGTCAATCCAGTAGCGACCAAAGCCAATCTACTGACAACTCAAATACCGACAGCACCCTTGATAGCGGCCTTGAGTTACCAACATCTGCTAACCCGGGCACTTCTAGTAAGATCTTCTCCAGCCAATGCGTAGAAAGCAGCAAAGCGTTAGCAGAAAAAATCACCAACCCTGATTTTAGCCTTGAGGGCAGAAACGCCTTGGGCAGCGCCGGAGACTATTTACTGGCAAACGATCAAGCCGCATTTGTTATCTCCGGACTCGGCCAGCAAAAAACCTATTACCATTACAGCGGTATATTGATTGATGCCGTTCCCGTTTCTGACTGTGAACAGTCAGGCGACGATATCTTTTATGAATTAGCGTTAATGATCGCCCGAGCCAACTTGGCGGTTACTGCATCCAAAATGCGCGCCTTTCGAGGGGACTCTTTTGAAGTCATCAACGACGGCTCCGACGGCAACGCCGCCATCATTCGTGTTCATGGTGAGGATGACTATTATTGGCTAGCCGAAACCGTATTAATGCAAGAGTCACAACTTAACGGCTTACTATTAGATTACTCGAATCCATTTGGTTTAAACATTGCAGTAGATTATATTCTTGAACCCAACTCACCCACATTAAAAATCGAATACAAACTAACGAACAAAACCGATCGATTCAATAGCATCACTGGTGCAATTGGTTTGATGGCGGCAGGTGAAGCACCCCTTTTAAATACGTTCTCACCCTTTAGTATCGCTGTTGATGAGTTTACTCTTGATTACGGTATTCCCTGGGTAAGCGGCACCTTAACAGAAGCAAACAATACAGAAACATTTGATATTGGACCTAGTGCCTATATCTACGGTGAGGACACCAAGCACCTCGCCGCCGCACATGTTATCGGGGTTGATGGGTTATTAAACTTAACCCAAATTGCCAATACATGGCTAGGAACATTACTCGCCCCAGCAGGCAACAGCAAAGACACCCTACAACAGGATTTTTATGTCACAGTAAGTGATGGCGATGAACTGGCAGCGGTTAATGCGTATTTAGAAACAACGCCTCCCAGCGTTGACGTTATCAATACACCCGTCACGATTACGAGCAATATTGACGGCACACCACTGGCTAATGTGACATTAGAGTTCCAAGCAAAGAAACAAGTTCTGCTAAAAGATTGGCCATGGGAAACGTTTATAACCACAACAACCGATAGCGAAGGAAACTTCTCTGACACAGTTCCTTTGCTTTCTTATTTAGAAGGCCAACCGTATCGCGTAATTGCATCATCGCCAGGTCGCCATTCACCTGCCGCTGTTTTATTAAGCCCAGCAGAAAATAACGAAATCACTTTCAATTTCCCCGAACAAGGAAAAGTCGAATACCACTTTGTTGATGGCGACGGTAACGACTTGCCGACACAGCTCAGCTTTTGGCAAGATGATGATCGCATTGAACGTTTTTACCTAAATCAAGGTCAAGGGTTACTGGATATTAAACCCGGCACTTATGACGTTGGGGTATCTCGTGGCTTTGAATACAACGTTGTTGAGAAGAGCGTCACCATAGAAGCGGGCGTTACAACAACACTAAATGCAACGCTAAATCGAATGGTGGATACCAGCGGTTACCTATCATTCGACGCACACGTTCACAGCAACCCCAGTGCAGACAGTGTGGTCACTCCTGTAGAGCGCTTAACCACAGCAGCAGCCACAGGCTTAGAGATTGTGGTTTCTACTGACCATGAAATCATCACCGACCTCAGCCCCGCTATCGGTCAAGCCGGCCTAAGCAATTGGTTAACAACCGTCGTTGGGCAAGAAGTTACCGCAGCACTTCCCAATCACACTATCACCTACCCTATTCCTGTTGATACCAATGCAGGGCCTCGTGGTAATCCTATCTATTGGTATCAGATGTCATTGGATGAAATTTTTAAAGCTGAAAAAGCACGCGGCGGTCAAATTCGAACATTAGCACACCCGCGTTTATTCATTCTAAATGCATTAAAATGGAATCACCTATCTGGCGAACCCGATCTAGAAACTAACCTTGGATTAGGACAATCAGAAGGTGTTGAAATGTGGTCATGGGATTTTGAAGCCATGGAGTATATGAATGGTGTAGAGAAGGTATTTAGCACCAACTTATTTGATGACTGGATGAGTTTTCTAAACCACGGCAACCGCATCACCGCCACAGGTTCTAGTGACATGCATAAATACCAACCACCGGGAATGCCACGTAACTACATCAAATCTCCGACAGATAACCCTAGCGAGTTTTCTGATCAGATTATTGTTGATGCAGTAACGCAAAACCAAGTGGTTGTCAGTACCGGCGCTTTTGCTCGTGTATTGATGAATGGTACTGCTGATATTGGTGATGACATCACTGACACGGACGGAACTGCTGACTTATGGGTACATGTAGAAGCAATACCACAAACCGATATTGATCACTTTAGAGTTTACGTAAACTGTGATGCTGTGATGCACGTTGCAACAACAAACCCGGCGGATAGCGCAGTTAAATATGATGGCACCCTATCCATTCCGCTTCCTCAGGATCGTGATGCACACATTGTGGTATTAGGGTTTGGCGCTAATGCAATGAACCGAGAATTACCTCAGTACAACCCTGAAGAGATCCCTCGTTTTACTACCAACCCGATTTTTGTTGATACTAATGGCGATGGAGAGTTTACAGCACCAGGTGGCAAGAGTTGCCAGCATTCGGTTAATTGATAACAACCCGGGCAAAACTTGGAATCGAAGAAAATAGAAAGGCTACACTAAAGCCAAATCGCTAATCGGTTCTAGCAGCCATACCTAACATGATGCATTGAAAAAAACGTCGTAAATCAAGGGTCTTCATGGACGAAACCCCTAATTTGAACTACCATTTTAGGAAACAAATGAACCGATGTTTGTTTCTTAAACGTTAATTGGATTTTGAATATTAATATTGTCATTTTTCTGAAATATACATTCTTTATATTAGCGTCATGGCAAATCGGTTGCCTAGATTATCAAAAATGATAAAGCTAAAATCAGAAAGGAATTGATATGTATAGTGACGTAAATAATGAAATGTCTATAGATACAGATGTAAAAAACCTATCGAGTGTAAAGCTAGGGTATATTATACGATTAAATACGAGTTTTAATGTATTAGTGGATAAAAGTTTCATTGATGAAGTAACGGAAGAACTGGTCAGTAGAGGGCATTATAAACCTGAGCTTAAAAGGCGACTTCCTCACTAATCTGGTCGAGTAATAGAGATTACTCCCACATTGTAACGGCCACAAAGGCGCACGAGTATTGATACTCGAGTTGACCTGATGGTTAAAGTCCAATTGCTTGCGGGTCGCGCTCCCATACTTACTTCTTATTAGTAACAATATATCTCGATATTTCACCAACTTTACGGCGATATTGCCCACTCGGTTGAAAATGAACGCTACTACCGTCTTTAAGTACGATATCGAGTTTATATTGCTCGCCCACTAAAGTATCAATATTCACTGAATCTACAGAATCGATAGGAATACATATAGTTTTGCCAAAAACAGATTGCTTCAACTTGAATGAATTATTTCGGATGCGTACTAAATAGAGGTTATGAAACAACCACAATTGAAAGGCCCATATCAATACAGCAAAAATTGCCACGTATTCACGATGATAAACGCTCACACCCAACAGAATAATTGAGATAGCGGAAAATATAATTAAGCTCTTCCTTGTCACGAACTCAAAGGGAATACAGTCCTGGCAATCCATCACAACCGACCTCACAAAAATAGAATTAACGCTCGACACAGCCGCTGGCAGCGCTGAGCCATTTTTGTATTAATCTGATAGCGACGGCAATCAACACAATAATGGTTTACTGTCCGTCAAAACGGGGGAAGATAACCGCTACCCGTCAGTTGCGTGAGACGCTCTCTCATAATCATTATGTGCATTCTCTCAGCACGTGTTACTTTCTAATCGGTTCAAACTCTAGCGTACTATCAGCGCCTCACTCGGTGTTAACTGAAAGGGATGCAACCTCTTCCTGCGTTAAGCTACGCCAACGACCTATATCCACATCCAATTCTACGTTACCGATTCGCTGGCGATGCAGTGATTTAACCCGATTACCGATTAAAACAAACATCCGTTTGATCTGATGATAACGGCCTTCAGTGAGGGTCAATAAAACATTGTGTGAGTCAATAATGTGTAATTTTGCAGGAAGCGTTAGTTTGGATGACCCGCGAAGAAGCATGCCATCCCTAAATAGCGGAATCGCGTCAGATGTTAATGGTCGGACTAATACTACCTTGTACAATTTTTCGCAGTTATTCTTAGGTGATGTAAGGTTAAAAGACCAGTGACCATCATCTGTAATTAGTACTAGGCCAGTAGTACCCGCATCCAAGCGACCTGCTATGTGAAGTTCATCCACTTTTTCAACATCTAAGAGATTGAGTGCCGATGGATACCGCTCGTCGATGTTGGAACAAATCGTATCGACTGGTTTATTAAGCATAAAATATCGAGAGCTTCTTGCTATTAATATTTTATCATCAAGTGTCACGACGCTATTTTTGTGAGCTTGACCGGACGCTGCACTAGCAATATGACCATTAACGACAACGCGTTTATTTTCGATCAACTCTATTGCGTCAGTCAACGAGTATTCTGTGCTTTTACTAATAAATTTATCTAATCGCATAACTTCAATTTAGTAAGTATCTGTTCCATATTATGGGTTTCCAACAATAGCTCTTGAGGCGTCCCGCCAAGGAATATGCTCTATTTCGTAAACAATATTTCTTGACCTCTTTTCGTTACAAAGGCCACATTTCCTACAGTGCGGTCGTTGATAGAAGCATCATCAGTAGCGTCCATCGCCCTAGAACCTACATTAAGGAATCATGCAAAAAGTAAAAAACATGAAAGCGGACATTCAGATTCAACGCCTTGTTTAGCGGCATGGTGGGTTTGGCGGATTTTTTGAGTATTTTTCAAAAAAACGACAAGTTTACCACGTCCGTTGCAGCAATTTGTTATGTGTTTTATCAACTAGATAATCAAGAAACAGTCTTATATTGGGGTTTATATATACACCTTGTTTGTATACAGCATAAACGCTACCACTAGACTGCTCATTAAGAAGTGGCTCCCAATCTCGTAAACAAACCACAAGCTGCCCACTTTTTACATAATCAGATACAATCCAATTTGAAAGCTGAACAACACCAAGACCACACAAGGCAGCCTCTAATAATGGTGTGCCGCCTTTGGATTTAAGATTACCACTAACTAAAGCCTTAATATTACGTCGATTTTTTTTAAAGTGCCAATAAGTTCTTTGCCTCTCTTGGTTGAGTAGCAAACAATTATGTAATGATAAATCCTCAGGTTCTTCAATATTATCATTTTTTGACAAGTAATCCTGTGACGCACAAACAAAAGTGTGATTTGGAATAATATTACGAAATTTTAAACTTGAATCTTTCGGTGTTCCTATTCGAATTGCCAAATCAATATTTTCTCCTGTCAGATCAATCACCTTATTCTCTAGTTCAATTTCAATTGTTATCTTTGGATATTTCTTTAAAAATTCAGGGATTATGGGACAAACACGTAACCGACCAAAACTTTCAAATACTGAAATCCTCAAACTTCCTTCAGGCTCTTTGTCACTGCCTGCCATAGACATAAGTAAAGAATCGCTATCAGCGACTAAGTTAGATGCACCTTCTAGAAAAACATGACCTTTATCCGTCAGTAATAACTGTCGTGTACTGCGTTTAAATAACTCGGATTTCAGTTCATACTCAAGGTTATCAATGGCCCTAGCCACTGATGACGGAGCCATATTTAATATTTTGGCGGCTTTAGAAAAGCTACCTTGCTCAACCACCTTTAAAAATATACGAACTGATTTTAACATACTCACCTTTGCGTTTTATGCAAAACTATTTCGCATATAACACCTATTCTAGTCATTATTGGATAGTCATACAATGCATCTTGTCATCCACATATATTTGAGAGAACAAATATGCCAAGAATACCTTTTGAGAACATCCCCGAGAACTTAATGAGCTGCATGATGCAAACAGAGAAGTATATCAAGAGTTTAAGTATTATTGATGAGTCTTTTATGGAGGTTTTAAGGTACAGAGTATCAGTGATAAATCAATGCGCTTACTGCATTGAAATGCACTTTAAAGAAGCGGTTGCGGCGGGTGAAAGTGAATTACGTGTGTATTCATCACCTGCATGGAAAGAAACGAAATTTTATAATGAATCTGAGCAAGCATTATTGGCATGGACTGAGTCTGTCACCATGTTAAATGACACAACAGATCAAAGACAAGAATCGTTTACCAACCTAAGTAAGTATTTCAGCCAAGATGATATTGCAAACTTAACCTTATCAATTGTACAGATTAATTCTTGGGTGCGTCTGGCAAAACCTTTTGGTTTTGAGGCTGGATCTTATCAAGTTGGACAGCATTAACAGATGTATTATCCGGTAGCACTAATTGCTGCCGGACAGATAACGTCGGCAGCAAGCTCCGCGTTGTAGTGAAACCATGCTTTTAGCGGTCGCCTTGGCTGCCCTTGTTAGCTCATTTAGCATTCCTTTGCTCCAGCATTTTGACAAACCCCATTCGGTTGGTAACAATTCCACCTGTCCCTGTATCGCCATACAGGGACAAACTATGGTTACAGGAACACTAATTCACAGTCATTAACTGACACAAAAATATAGTTCGCCAGCGGCCTAGTCTTCTAATATATGCGCTGTTTTTTCCAAGGTGCTTTCGGTGTCATCGATAAACTTAAAATCATTCCAGGCAACACGAACGATATCGTTGTTCAACAATCGACGACGCCCTGATATTTTCTCATCATTGATGAAGGTTCCATTGGTACTGCCTTGATCTTCAATATGGTATTCAACTGCATCCTTAAAAAACTCACTCTTTTCTCTGGTAATTAGCACGTGTTCACCGCTCACAGAAATCTCTTTGATCTGTATGTCACTGTCTGGGTGTCTACCAATGATGAAGCGCTCTTTCGTTAATTCAGTTTTATTAACGACTACATCGTCAACAAGTTGTGCCAAAATCGCCATAATAGGTACCTCGTAAAGTGGTTATAAAGCCTTGATAATTACGACAGAAATATTGTCGCTTGCCGTTTTTTCAAGGCAGTGTTGAATTAGGTTCTGGCTACAATCTGTTATGTTGGCCGACTCTGTTAGCATTCGTTCTATTTCATGCTCACTTAACGTATTGTATATACCATCAGAGCACAGTAATAGCTGCTCACCCGGTTCGAAAGCAACGCTATTAACCGTAAAATCAATTTGCTCGTTGCTTCCCAATGCTTTTGTTAACACATTTCTGAATGGCACTCGATCGATATCTTTTGGGTTAATAGCGCCACTATCCAGCATGTCTTGAACGACGCTATCATCCCGGGTTAAAAGGTGTAGCGTCTTATTAACGTAGTGATAACAGCGAGAGTCTCCCGCATGAATAATGTGTGTTTCTTCTGAGGTGCAATTAACGGCAACTAACGTCGTACCCATTTTCGATAGGTCTTCGTTTGCTTTGCGGGCCTCTATAATCGCTATATTTGCGGCCTTAGCAGCTGCGTCCAATAGAATGGGGATATCGGTAGGGCTTGCGCCAGTCTCACCAAACAAAGTCTTAGTAATCTGCTCAGTGAATGTTTCTACTGCAATACTGCTGGCAAGCTCCCCCCCCTGATAACCGCCCATGCCATCAGCGACTATACCCATGATATGTTTTGAATCATCCGATACATGCCAGGCAATATTGTCTTCGTTGCTTTTTCTAACTGAACCTATATGGGTGGCACCCGTAATTTCAAAAGCCATTATGCCGTTTCCTTAGGGAAGTCGCGTATGATGCTTTTCCTTACTGCTTCAGACATTTCTTTAGCTGTTTGGTAGCGTTTTGAAGGGTCTTTTTGCAGTGCTTTGTTGATAATTCGATTGGCACTTGCGGGTAGTTCTGATCTAACTTCTCGAATGTTTGTGTGTTTCTTTTGTATGATTTGAAGTGTGAGCTCCGCCAGTGAGTCACCGCCAAAGGGAGCCACTCCCGCAAGTAGTTGGTAAAAAGTAATACCAAGACTATAGATGTCAGCGGTGCCGGTAACTTTGCCCCCTTTAAGTTGCTCTGGTGACATATAGACTGGGCTCCCGAAAATTTCACCGGTTTTTGTACGAGAATCGTCAGTAAGACGGGCGATGCCAAAATCGGTGACTTTGGCAATCTCATTTTTGGGGTTGTAAATAATATTGCCTGGCTTTATATCTCTATGAACAATGTTCTGTTGATGCGCGTAATCCAATGCATCCGCCACATTGGCTATAATGTTGTAAACCGTTGCAATAGGAAGCAGCTGGGGTTCTCTTGTAAAGGCGTTGAGTGATTTTCCTTCGACATAATCCATCGCAATAAAAGCAAGGTCACTTTCCTCACCTATATCATATACAGTCACAATGTAAGGGTGGTCTAGTCGGCCTGCGGCCTCAGCTTCCCGGTAGAAACGGGCCTTTACGTCTTCAATTTGGTTTTCATCAAATTGATTGTAAGCCAATGTTTTGATCGCTACTTGGCGAGAGATTTTTGGATCCGTTCCTAGGTAAACAACACCCGTAGCACCTCTGCCAATTTCTCGAATGACTTGATAACGTCCTAGAACCGGTTTTTTTAACTCGACTTGGGGTAATACCATTGATTGTGTCGCTGCGAACTCTAGAGACGTTTCAGCTTCTTCAACCTGGATGACGAGTAATTTTTTAGTCCTTGCGGCCGCATCTTTGTAAGATCGTTTTTTTGCAGTAATTGTTTTGTACGTTGTGATGGCCTGACCATATTGTCGCTTACGTTCTTGTTGTGCACCAATGTTGTAGAGTAAATCAAGTACTTCCACAGAAGAAGTGCAGTGACGGACGACATTAAATGCAAGCTCTAAATCCCCTCGTTGTAAGAGCATTTCGCTCAGTTGGATGGATTGTAAATGGTTTTCTGACTCCAAACGCTGGATTCTTTTTCGAGGACCGTACCGGACCAGCATAAGCAAATAACCTGTGAGTAAAAATACTACAGGACCTCCCATTGGTAGCCACTGTTTTTGGGTAATTAACCAACCCAGTTGGCCAACCAGCAGGCCAAACAATAGAAAACAAATAAAGAAGAAGCTAGCAAAAGGCGTCAACCTTGGTATCAACAATATGACAGTGATAGCGAAGACTGTAATGAGGGTAATATTTAACCATACTTGCCAATCGGGTGTGTAAGCGTAGGCGTTACTTCGGAAACTAGTGAGGTCATAGGCGAGAGCATGAAGTTGTGACGAATCTTTTTCGCCAATAAGAACCACGGGCGTTGATATCGCCGTGATCAAGGCTTCTTGTAAGCTATAGCTATCAATTTTTGGTATTAACTGTGTGAGTTGGCCATAAAACGGAACAAAGTCTCCATTAAAACCCAATGGTTTATTTTCATTTTTGCCAACACTTAATGACCCATATTGCTGCCACGTTGGAGAGGATGTAGCGCCAAAAGTATCATCGTTTCGAACTGATAAGGATGCAATGAAACCTGCAAGTATTTTATTCTCAGAAGACCATAAAATTTGCCGACCGATGGAGTCGTTTGTTTGGAATGGCAATATGGTGAATTGACTGGATTGTGCAGGTGACTGAATCAAGTGGGGCAACGTGGGGATTAAGTGTGGCGGCAAGTATTGAAAATACGTCTCACGGACGGGGCTATTTATTTGAATTTCCTGGCCAGAAAAATGCTTGATACTCGCATCTGTCTTTTGACCAAGGATAATATCATTTTCCATTAACCACTTATAAATACGTTTTCTTTGAAAATCCCGGGTTTGCATCTCATTGTATAGCGTTGACTCAGTATCAACGCTGCCAAGTTCGCCGGATAATGCTCTTTGCATATGTTCTTGTGAGTTATCGAAAAAAACCGGAGGTTCGTCAATAATAAGTGCGACCCGGTGTTGATGCTTTGCTAGTAATAAATCAAATAGGTCAACTATCTCTGATGCATTTCCAACATTGTGGGTAAAGTTTCCTAACTCTTGAGGTGTCAATTCAACGATTGTGACGTGGGGTGTGGAGGGCGGTAGAGGGTTTATCGATATTGCGATTTTTAGTGTACTTTGGTTGATTATGTCAAACAGCCTCGCCTGATAGCTTGACGCCACTAAGGCCAAAGCTAATAGTAGTACGATGAGTCGTAAACTGAATATTCTCGAGAAAATCGCCTGTACAGCAGACATAACGCCTATTCTTATTTTTAGTTATTATCGTAATCGCCAAGTCTACATGGTTTTGTGCCTTTTTTGCGTGTAAATAGTGCCAAAATTTGGAGTAAGGAGCGCAACCCTGGTAATAGGCGGGCTACGCACCTCTCAATGGTGAACTTAAGGTTTCAATCGAATCAGGCCGCTTATAGTTCCTGATACTATTTGTCCATTAGCACCTACTTGGGTGGCAGCATAGGTGCTGTTGTATTTGGGTAGGTATCCCATGGGCACCTTAACAGTGGTTTCCCCGGTATCCCAATCCATGCCTAGCAATGTCCATTTTCCTTTTATTTGCCCCCAGCAGTAGGCTAAATTTGACGGTTCACTCATTGTCGGAATGCCATTTGGACAGCTCTCCTGGTTGGACCAGTCACTGTTAAGTTGGCGATTATCGGAGTCCCATGAGAATTTTTCAACGCCATAAGGAGCATTAGCTTTTAGGTTAGAAAAAAGCACCGTTACCATGCCCCAAATGCTGTTACTGCCGAGTTTGCTGGTATCCCAACTGTACTCATTATCAACCACTAATGCGCTATGGCCGCGGACCATAACGGACTGCTCAGAAATACTTTTTTCTCGGCCCTCTATTCCAAAGGTTATTGGGAATTCTGCGGCTATACGACGGCTTTTTCCCTCGGCTATAGGTTCCCAATCGGCAGGAATTTCGTCTCTCCACATAAGAACGAGGTTCATTAGTTCAGACCCGTCAGTGAACACGACAAACTCATCCTCTCCATCTTTGCCCATTAAGGTTGGTGTTGAGCCAGAGCCTGTACCTAAGCGGCCAGGGAGAGGCACGTCTGGTCCAGATAAGTAATCGGCACTCCATAGCAGACTTAGTGTTGTGCCATCCCACTGTACGCGATGCATTTGCTTGTTGGTAACCACATAGATGCCGCCTTCCTCATCAACAGCAATGGAGTTAGACACCTCCTGGTTTTCACCCACTTTTACCGCTTTAAAGCTTGTCAGGTCTCGGCTTACAGTCATTACTAAGCCTGCAGAAGTGGCTAAAGCAATATGCCCGTCATAGGTCATATTCATGCCAACAATGTGCTCGTCTTCTGCGGATACGTATTCTGCTGGGATTACAAATTTGCCTTCTATTACAATGTTGGATTCTGGGTCACCTTCAATAGCATCCCCATATCGAGTTAGGGTTAGGTCTCTTGGGGAATAGAATTTACCGTCTCGGTCGACTAAGGAGTAGGCTCCGGAAATAGGGTCTTCCGGCAGTAGACCTATCTGCGTATCCAGTTTTTTCACCCATGAACCACTGAGATCCACCTTGTACACAGACCCTAGAGTAGAGCCCCATGCAACAGAATCATTGGCATATGCTAGTGTTATTGAAGGTAATGCGCGTTTAAAGCCCACTTTTACAGTGTCGCCTGGCTCAATACCACGTAGAGGTGAAGACGCTTGATTGTATGAATTTCGGTGAGACATTGGCCAGGGAGAATCTGCGAGAAAACTGTTTACCGGTGGCTCGCTGTTGGTTTGGCCGTATGAAGGTGCCACAGCACTACAAGCGAGCGCGATTCCTAGTGTGAGTTTTTTTATGCTGGGTAGATCTAAGTGTTTCATTGGCTTTGCCTTTATTGTCGTTATTCTTAGTTCGTGTACCGAGAATAACGAGATAGGCTAGGCATTGGTTATTCAAAGACAGACATAATTAATTCATAAAGCGCCAATTTGATTGAGATTGTGTCAGCTCCAATATAAAGTGACATCATTACGACAAATCGTGAGAATGGTAATTTAATGTAATTTACGTATTGTGAAGAGGCTATGTTTAAACCAGAATCGTCAAGCTCCCCAATGTGGGTCCGATCTATGTACTTCGCACTCGACGAGCACACAGGGCAGGCTGAACAATTGTTTAGGTTGTGCGATGTAGCCTTCAGCCCTGATGATAAAAACCAGGCAAGGCTACCGATAGAGCGAATCACTGAACTCTGGCACAAGATTGTTGCACAAACTGGTAATGATGCGTTTGGATTTATTGTTGGGACAGATTTTGTACATCATGCTATGGACGTATTTACGCTTGCCGCGGCAAGCAGTCCCAGTTTACTTGACGCAGTTCAGCGATTGACACAGTTTTATCAAACAGTTTCAACAGGCCTGATTCTTGAGACAAGTACCGATGACGGAATAGGTTTTCATTTTTCGTTGCCTAAAAATGCACCAGGGATCTGTATTTATGCCGTTGATGCAAGCTTTGCGACTATTGTTGAACTGACTAGAAAAGTAGCCAGTGATTATAGCAATCCCATTACAGTTAGCATGCAGAGGCCCGTTCCAAAGAATGAGCAAGCATTCCACGATTTTTTTGGTTGTAAGGTAGCATTTGGCCAAAAGAGTAATTCTGTTATATATGATGGAGCCAAGGCTCGACAACCGTCTCTTGGTCATAACCCGGCGCTTGCATCACACCTGTTCTCCTACCTTGATGAGTCACTCAAAGAAGTTGTTGATAGTACCTTGGCGCAACAGGTATATGTTGTTATTGACGGGCTATTTGAAAAAGCAGATATCACTATGGGCAGTGTAGCGTCAGTATTGGCTGTGAGCGAAAGGACATTGCAGCGGAAACTCAGTAGTGAGAATGCTAGCTTTAATCACATCCATAAACAATTTAAACTGGATAAAGCCATCAAGTGGTTAAAAGCAGGCAGCTTGTCTCAAGGGGAGATAAGCCACCGCTTGGGCTTTAGTACCCAAAGTAATTTTGTTCGCTTCTTCAAAACTGAAACGGGGTTTACTCCTAACGTATTCGTAAACCCATAAATTTTCGACGAAACCGGTTAAAAGCTACTTCCAGTTAGATGCTTTGATTAATGGAATTTGCTTCACTTCCCGAACTTTCATCGGAGCATTATCGATACCACCCATACACTGTGATAAATATTCTACCCGCGTAATCTTAATGTTCTCAGGCGAAGCACCACCAAACCAATCAACGAAGACAATTGAGCTATGATAAACCGGATCTCCTTGCTTCGCTAAACCAATTTTAATTCGCCCCCATTCTTCCCAGCCATTCCCTTTGCCGCCCCACTGCTGCTCCGCTTCATCACCGGGTTTGGCGATGTGCGCTACATATATACTGCCACTTTTAATACCGATGGAAAGATGGCAGCCACTAAAGGGACCACTAGCGGCCCACATTTGTCCGGGTTGAGCGATGCCATAGGTTGCTTTGGCCGCTTCATAATGCACCCACATCCCCTGTTGCCAACCGCCAGTGGCGGTTTTCATGGTGAGGTTACCCTGCTCATCAATATCAAGCTGCATAGGGCTTTGTATTTGACTGGGTGTATTACCACCAAGTAATCTGGTTTTAGGTTTAGCGTTGGTATCACTAGCATCAATGTTTTGACAAAAGCATTTTGATAATGATTGATAATCAGGTCTCATTGCGTATTTCCTACTGTTTTAAACAGGGTTTATAGTTAAGCTTTTTTCGCTTGAGCTATATCGTAACCAAATCGGCCTTTACCGCTGCGCGCGTTAGTTTCACCAGCTTCAGTGAAAGCAACTTCAAACAATGAGAAACTTAGAGAGATGGTTTCACCAGGCTCACCGTCACCAGATGCACCAATGGAATAGCTGCTGATGAGTGTATCTTCTAATGTGTAGGTTAGGAATTCTTCTAACTGATCGCCACCCGTTGTCACGAAATGAATAAGTACTTTTTTACCCTTGGTGCCAATAGTTGATTCTTGAACCAGTAAAGGGGTTGCTTTATCGACAACTTTTGTCAGCGTGATTTCGCTGATACTAGGGCGAGATGCTTCACGGTTAGCCATGCGACCAGCGTTTTGAGAAATGGCGCGCCCTACTCCCCAATTGAAGCTAGAGATTTCGATCATTTTCTCGTAGCCCTTTGCTGTGATGTTTCCTTCAATGCCTTCAATTTCTAAGTAAATAGCCATGATGATAATCCTGTGTGTATTTTATGTGGTTGTTATGTTTGTCTGTTCCGAATCTGTAAGGGAATTATTGCAGAGGAATCCGGATTGCGAAAGGTTAGTTATCGTGAATAAGTTACGTTATTGAAGCGCACAAATACGTGCCCAGACATGCTCAAAACTGTTCAGGGTCAGTTCGCAATTTTGTCATCAGTAGAAGTAGCAGAGCAGCGTGTAAATATAGGTGCGGAGTTATAGCGGCTCCGATAGGGGTTACCCCCCTACCGGAACAAGGTATGGTACGCTAGTATTTAGTTTTTCTTGTAGTTACAGATATCCGTAGGGCATGCATTACCGAGCTGCTCCCATATATAAGAGGTCAACGTGATGGGGCCACCGTAGAGTCCGGCACCCGTTGTTGCAAAACCTCTTGCCCCAGAAAGCACATCATCAGGACCTACCGTTCCTTCTACACCACTTCGTGTAGGACCTGAATAGCTATAATTCGCAAATTTTTCCTTAATAATGGCTTCATGAGGGAAAGGCCACAATAGTGCTGGCTGTAGCTCATCCCAACCTATCTCACCACGAAAAGTGCCCGATACACCAAGCCGATGAATAATCGTAGCTCCTAACGATGTATTATTGGCGCCTGCATTGAACAGATCAGTTCCTTCTTCCACTCTAGGTAAATAGCGCAAACCATGCTGCGTTGGATCACTCTCTAATGTCCAATTAAAACTAACATCGCCAGAGATATTGTTTATACCTCCAACATTTCCAAAAATATTATTGTTTGTGAATACCATTGGACTGCTAGACCATGCAAACCGACCTTGATCTTGCACTTGAGATCCATTCCAGCCCATTTGATAAATAATGGAATTGTTAACATAGAGAGGATTATTTCTATGGTAAAAAAAACCTCGACCACTTCCGCCAGGAATGGTTTCGTAACCAGGAGATACCTGTACGCGCCCCATGGTGATACGATCCATATAAATTAAGCCCTCGCCCGCCACATAACTTGAGATACCTCCATTTCCATAGTTATAGCGTGTCATATCGCCACCCCACCCAATACTGTTCGTGACATAATGGGAATTATTTTCGTTGTCCAAATTAATTCCTGTCAACGGTAGGTCATTATTGATTGCGATGCTTGAATGGTACTCGCTATCTTTTGGGTATACCTGACAACCTGTTGCGGCAAAACCAAATGAATTACCTAGATTACTGTGTCGGACCCAAAACCGTTTCGAATCACTATCAATAGCAATAACATTTTGCCAAGCAATATTTTTACTGCAATACGTTTGAAAAACACCGACCGGTTCACGCCCTATATAAGCGTCGATTCGCGACACGGCTCGTCGCACAACAGCATCCCTCGCCTTTTGAAAAATAATCTGGTATCGCGCATGCCCCCAAGTGTATGCGCCTTCTAACAGAATATGGTGAGCACGAGTAATGTACATGTTGGTAGTGCCGCAGCTTGTTCCCGTAAAACCACACTCCGCATTTCGACCAGAATCAGAGGATGCCATATCAATAAGCTTTACGTGATGTAAAGATGCAATACGTATCCCCGAGGATAATGTGTTATGAACATGAATTCCTTTTAAGGCAATATAATTGCGAGACGTAGATTTTAGTGTAGTGCTTCCCCAGTCATCGGGCTCATTATAACTCCCGTAAATATGCAACATTTTATTATTAACACCCCGGCCATCAAAAATAACGCGACCCGGGTCTTCCGCCATAATCGTGCTATAAGCTGCGTCTGAGCCAGAAGGTGGCATGGCGCCACCTTCATTAGCATTAATAAACTCACTATTCTCGCCGGTATAGGTGCCGTTTTTAATAATAACGGTATCACCAGAACCCATTGCTCTCACCGCGTCAGCGACGGTTGAGTAAGCTTCGTTTTCGCCCACATATAAACGATTATTCTTACTTCCTATGGTGACTATCCATGTCTCTATTGCTGAGTTTCCCTGTGCATCAAGGGCTCTTACTCCAATGTGAAAACTCTCATCGGGTAGGTCTGCTGCAATATTCCAAGCCACTTCCCCTGTTGTTGCATCAACTGAGACCCGATCTGGCCCATACTCTTTTCGCCATACCACATCGTTTGCAGTGACTAATGTTGGCTGATACTGGTAGATCGTCCCTTGTAGCGCAACTTGATCCAGGATTGGGGCAATTGTGATCCCATTGAAATTAACCGACGTAAAAATGGCTTTTACGGACTTATGACCAGAGCGGTCACTCATGTTTATGAAACATTCTATAGCGCCATCACAAACACCTTCCCAGTGATGAAATTCAAAGCCTACCAACGGTGTTGCCACTAAATGCTCTTCAGTTTGTTCAGAGTAACTGGCAACACATTGCTCACCGCAGTTTATACTGCCTGAATCGCTGGTAACAACTCCTCCGCCAGAATTCTCAATCGTTAGATTACAACCCGACAAACAGGTTGCCGTTAATAGGAGGAGAAATAGGCACTGTTGTTTCATAATAAACATCCTTTGTTTTTCGAGCAGAGCAAGATACAGCACTTCTACTCTCTAAAAAGTGTTGCATCCCTCAAATGCAAAGAATGTTTATACGTCAATAAGGAAATCGCTCGTACCATTTTCCATACAGTCTTTTAATCCTATTCTGTCTCTGTCAGCACGCAGGAGTTACCCCTACTGGCCTGACGCCCCCCTTTAAACTGAAATTTTGAAAAGACTTTGATAGGTACATTCCTTAACAGCAGTTTACTTACACCAAACTCCCTTAAATTAATAATTTGCCTACAACCAAAAGCCTAACAACTCGATTTATGACGGGTATTCCAAATACTTTAATGGGCAGAGCAACAAGACTTACATAAACCTATCAATGATCTGCGCTGAAGTTTGGACCTAGACTGAGTTAAGTTGACAGTATCAATCTAAATTAGATGGCAACACAATAAAATCAGTAAATATTTCGTGCTCCGTAGGTACGATTACGGAAACCTCACCCATACTCATTTCGGGGAATTTCTTTTTTAATATCTCCTTATCTCTCGCAAATTTATTTTCAATAAACCAAACACCTCCATTCAAAACCTTCATCCCAAGCAAATTCTTCCCTAAATTTGGTTCTATTCGTATTTCCCCTACATAGTTAATCTTAGTCGGAGACACCACGAATGGAACCGAATATGGAACGTCCGACTGCCAGCTTACATGCCCATTTCCGCTAGCATACGAAAGATGATATTTATTAAATGTATATGCCCCTGCCGGCAATACAAATGCAAAAACAGCTCCTTTTGAAGTTGTATCTGAAAAATCATCACCGGTTCTTTCAATGAAGGGAACAAACCTATGCAGTGAATTAATCAAATACTGTTTTCCCGTTTCAACATTTTTGAAGAAAAACAACTGACTTCCATATTGCAAGCCCAACCCGTTCCTTGAAAAGCTCCCAAACAAAACTCCTTGCTTTGCATCCAACTCTTTTCTTAAATCAGGATGGGAGGAAAAATGCCCCGTAGTAACACTCGCGCAACCAGATAACAGTAAGACAATAACTACCAATAAAATTTTATACATTTACTTCCCTTTCCTTTCATTAATTTCAGAAACAACAACCAATATACACATCCATACAGCAAGAAGAACAGTCATCCAATTATATTGAACGCAAACTCTTACCTTAATTACGCTCACAACGCCTCACCGATACTGGACGGGAACCTTCTGAACGTTTGATTTATTCAGTCATTACAGAATATTTTGCAAAACCCTAGATAATTCGCTCCAAACCTTCAAGACTTTCTCCTTCTTTTCTTACCTCTATTTGATACTCCGTCAACTTAATCTTATGCTTATATTTTGCCTTCTTTGAAGATAACGCTAAGGCATTTTTGTAGCTTACCAGCGCATCATCGTATCTTCGCATCCCATAGAAAAGGTCTCCTTGAAACTCGAAATACCCAGAGTTTTCGCTATTGACAGTTGTCAAATACATAGAAGCTTTTAGTGCTCCGAGGTAGTCACCTTGTTTCAATAATGTATTGGCTAAACCTTCGTAAGCTGAATCGTAATAGGGAGACATTGCCACTGCAATTGCATAACTATCTATGGCATCCACATATCGTCCAAGCTCGCTAAAAACCTGCCCTCTACGGTTATAAATGTTCGCGAACTGCCCTATTTTTATGGCTTCATTGTATTTTCCAAGAGCCATTTTGTACTTCTTCTTAAAAAGAAACTGGTCACCTTCTTCTGCCAAATACAAGGCTTCTAACACTCTAAGAGATTCATGCCGGTTTACTGAAGAGCCTATGAATGATCTCATTTCTCCTTTCGACCCATACCAACGTGGAAGCAAGTGACGAAAATATGCAGCGTGAATTCCAATAGACTCCGGGGATATTTTACGCGCATTGTCGAACATTTCAGACACTAAAAAGTCGTCAGACTTATTCCCTGTATATACGGTTATTTTTAAACTATGGAGTAGAGAGAAATCCGCCTCAATATTCATGGCGCGTTCAATGTCGAATTTTGCTAACTCTCCATACCTCAAGAAACCCTTTTTCTGCTTGGCAGTAACATCTACCCAAAGCGCAGTTCCTCGCTCACCCCAAGACTTAGTACTGTAAAAGACTGCACGAGAATATAAAGCTAAAAATGATTGTGGGAACGCAGAAACCCATTCGGACAGGCCCTCTTCTGAAACAGAATTTAGACGAGAAAACGTATTTAGAAATCCCGCTATTTCAACCTCACTGAGCTCACCATTCAAATAAGAATCATACATTCGACCTACTTCATCCTCCAGTTTACCGTATTCTTTTGCGACAAAAAGAGACCACAACGGGCTTATTTCATCATAAGAAAAAACGCTATAAGGTAGCTCTTTATAAGGGATAAATTGATCTTCATTAGCATGTTGCCGAGTATCAACGAATTCCGCATTACAATATGCGACTCCGTAGAGTACCGGATGACCTCGATAAAACGCCCCCAGCTGCTTTCCAACCCTCTTCGCATTAATTTGATGGTAAAACTCATCTCCTTTACAAAGATCTTTAGCTCTTTGCATCCACAATGGCTGAAGGCCTTCTAGTGACCCAAGTAAACTATCCATAAAGCCAGAATCATAACGAATAAAGTGAGAATATCGACTTAGAGGCCTATCCGTGTATCCGCCATTACTACCCTTCTTGGTATACTTGGTCGCACAGCCTTGTAGTATTAACGCCACAAAAAAAATACCAATTATGTTCTTTATATTCATATCTCTACTACATTAGGTTACGGGTTGATGATTATACAAAATTGACACCGTAATCGGAAGCTTAATGGCCTGTACAGTCAAGTTTACCCTGGGTAAGTCCACCTCATCCTTATTATTTTCGGCCACAAAAAAACAGCAAAGCTTTTACCTTAGCCCAACGTGCAAAGCCTACACTTGAGCCTAGTCAATGAAGCGAAAACAAGAAACCGTAAGCGCCCATCGGTTATCGTTTTTTACGAAGCTCGAATAACCACGCCAACAGAATCCCCAGCAGCAGACCTGATACTATCCATACCAAAGTGTACAAAGGATAAATATACATCATTTTTGAACCGATAATAAATGCTGAGCCAGCACAAAATACGATCCAAAATACATACCTAACCTTGATCATTTTTAAACCAACGATTCTTGTGGCTTAACCTCAAGATCATAAGGTAACTAACAATCACGCTAACGGGCTGAAGAAATGCAATCATTATTCCCCATAACAGACCGCGCTTGCCGAGTTGTTTCACAAACATACCCGCAGCGACACAGTACATCAGAAGAATAACCATCCAAACATACCCAAGCATTTCGAACAAATACTCATCTACCCCTTGATAAGCGATCAGAACCCACGCTGCGCCAGCCATAACTAGGTTGGCCACCAACAACAAAGAAGTCCAGATAAAACGCCTGAATGCCTTTTCTTGCCCAGTGCTACCGTTGCTTTCATCCAGTTGAGACGCTGGTGTTTGATATACTTCACTATCCATTGATGACATCCATTAACTTTTTTATCTTACCCTGCGCTTCATTGACACATCACCTAGAACCCTTCTCCCATTCATCAAACGTCATTCCATGTTTCGTAAGATAACACCGATCAAGCCAGTATCTTGCTTCCAAAGGGTCAACAACAACCCCCATTCCGTATCCATACATGTCAGAAAGGGCTGACATGGCGTCTGTATCACCATCCTCAGCCAATTTCTGAAACCCTTTTAAGGCCAATGAATAATAGTGCTGTGAAGAAACCCCATCTTTAATTTCTTGAAGGTTATCCAAATTCTCAAGCAATTCATTGCATACCTGAGCTGTGCTTTGCACTTGTGAGTCGATTACTTTCTTATTTTCATACTCAATCGAAGCATTCTCAATCGGTTCATACATGAAACCAAGGTTTGAATAGTAGTAAGGGTCATTCTTCTCCCTAGCAATACCTTCCAATTGCTTGGCAAGTTTAACGTCACCGCGTTTTAGCACCATCAACGCAGCATCTAAGAATTCGGATATGTCCATGTCATGAGTACCTATGCCCTATTTACCTCCTAAGATAGCAAAAACCCCCTGCAGTGGATAGCTACAAGGGCTTACTATACACGATCAAACCGTTACATCCCTAGCAACCATAAACACTTCATCAGAAGAATACAGGTTGCTAATGGTAGCCTCTACTTCAGCACCCAGCGTATTCCGGTACAACTTTTGAGCATGGTTATCCGCTCTGGTGGTAACCGTTATATGCTTAAGCACCGAATCCTGTTTCGTTAATTGATATTTCACAAAGGGTAACGTCTCTTCAATGAGACTCCTACCAATACCCTGGGCATGATGAGATGACAAAAAGGGCAATATGTTCAATTCAACAACAGCTTCTGGGCGAGAAATACTCTTCTGGTTCCAAATATCAAAGTGCAGTGGCATATTGGATATGGACTTAAAGCAACTCAACTTATTGTTAGATAAACAAACCACGAGTTGAAAAGCTGCGTCTAACGCTCCGTCAGAATGTATATGTTATAATTACGATTAGAACCCTCCCCTGTAATACTCAAAAATCAGTGAATTATAACCTAACGGAATATCCATGTTCACACAGATACCTCTGTTTATATTCATTTCGCTTTTTATTTCAAGCGTATGCCATGCTCAAGAGCTGGTTATATCCAGCGATGACGCGCCACCCCATATGATTCAAGAAACAAATGGTGGCATTGATATTGAAATAGCACGAGAAGTTTTACGGGAACTAGGCTATGGCGTCACTATAAGATATTCCAGTCTGGCACGAGGTAAACTTGATGTGGAACTCGGAAGAATTGATGCAGTTACTCCCACTTTTTATGAAAAAGATCGACCTGGATTTTACGTATCATCACCTACTGTCACATACAAACCTACAGTATTTACTTTAAAAAGCAGCCAGCATGAAATCAATAGAATTTTAGATTTAGCGGATCACAAGGTCATTACCTTTCAAGGCGCTACCGGATATTTTGGAACTGACTTTATTCGGGTATCGAAAAAATCAGAATATAGAGAATCTTACTCGATGGAAAAGTTCCCTGAACTTCTACTAAGAGGACGATACTCCGCTGTTGTTGTAGACTACTATATTTTCAACTATTTTTACCGAATAAACGATAAAAATAGAGACACATCGGTATTTCAAACCCATGCGGTCATTCCACCAGTCAAGGCATGCGTCGGTTTTCATGACATAAATATACGCGATCAATTCAATCGAAAATTATCAGAATATTTGGATCAGAAAAGAGATCTACTCATCATTGAAAAATATGTCGGTAAATAGTCGCGAAGCTCAAACAATTTACCCTATTGAAATCTGCCTTGTAGGCACACAGGGGCTTATCAAGCGTAAAAATTAATGCCTACGCCTTTGACAACCTTCCCAAATAGGTTCAAACCTTTTTATTATTGCTTTAACTTAGTCCAAAACACCCTCATTAAAGAATGGTTCAACAACCACTTTCGCCAGGATTTTTACGTTTAGACAAAGGTAAGTTGACAGTATCCTTTATCGGGTATTGCCTCCACAGCATTAAAGTACAACCGCAACTACAAGAAGGTAATCGCTAATGGCACACTCAAACTCGCTAATATAGTGCTTGCCATAACAGCCGTAGCCGCTTTCTCTGGGTGAACACCTAAATCATTAGAAATTATTACCACATTGCCTGCCATAGGAACTGCACACATCAATATGATAACTGATTTCTCAATGTGATTCAGACTCCCTGAAAAAACACTAATTAGAGTAACGCCAATAACTGGCCACACTGCGTATTTCCAGAGTAACGAATAAGAAATATACTTTAGGTCAAATTCAAATGATTTCATTTTCGATAACGTTAGACCAATTATCAGCATCCCTAGAATACTATACGCCCCTTTAAAACCCGACATACTTGAAATTAGTGATTCATTTAGTTCAATATCTAATCCGCGCAAGATTAATGCAAAGACAAACACATACACTGTCGGGACCCCCAATATTTTAAGGAGACTCTCTTTAACTGTCCCTTGCCCTCTAGATGCCAAAAAATACCCAACCGTAAACTCGTATAGATTTACACCCAATATAATAAATACCGCTATTGCAGCACCCTTTTCATCAAATATTGCAATGGCGATAGGAAGACCAAAATAACCGGTATTGCCAGTGCCACCCGCGAACGCAAACAGATAGGCTGTTCCGTCATTCCAAATCCGCCTCCCGACGAAAAGCGCCACCAAAGATACAATAGTGCATAAAACATACGACCCGAACAAAAAATGGAAATAGCCCTCATCTACCGGGGAATTAAATACAGAAACAAAAATAACTGCTGGCGAAATAAAATACACCAACAAGGTAGAAAGATCTTTAGAATCGATATCTTTTTTTCTACCGATATAAAACCCAAACAGCGACAACAACACCAGGAAAACAACTTTAACTAGAACATCAATAAAATCCACTTTACGCCCCTACTCCTATTTTCTAACATATAATTATCTACACAACACTGTCATTTAGATCGACGACACTACCACATACCATATTACGAGATCCATAACAGCGTTTAAGCCACCGCCTGCCCGAGATACTTCCTCTTCCATGCAGACATCTAAGATTACTGAATATAACAAAATCACCAGGCTCCCAGGATATAGCATTGACTTTCGAATTGGCCATATGGATGAATCGGGTCAATGCTGACTCAGCTTCGAAACCACAAGGTTCCGTGTTGTGAGTGGCAACTTTAACCTCCCATGAACCATCAACCCTATCTATGATCGAGCTTTTTATTTTTTTCGATTTAACACCAAAACCAAATGTTTCTGGAGAGACGTGCATATAGTTCAAGGAAGACAAAATATCTACATCGTTCCTCGACATTCCATGGACAACGTCATCTATCAAGATCAAATTTGTCTTGGTTTGTGCATCATTATTTAAACACATTAGCGATAATGTTTCTGGCCTGATTGCTCGATTCAAATACGCACCATCTGCATGCAATTTAAACTCCACAAAACCATCACTGGATACAGAATTCCCGCAATCTGGTTTTGGGACAACCTCATGTACTAAAGACCCCATTTTTTCTTGAGCATATGAAAATGGCCTCAGCCCAGAAGCAGCAGTGATCCCCAAGAGACTAAGCTCTGATATGGATGGACACTCGATTTTAGTTTCCAACCTGGGATCAACACCACTCGTTTCCAAATCAATTGGAACACCTTTAATTAGGATATAACCCGAACCATATTTAAGCTCATCCTTGATATTTGGGAGATGATTTCCGATATATTTCTTTGCAATGTCTGATGCCAATCGAATCTGTTCAGAAACTTCAACCTCATCAACTGAGACATTCTTAAGTTCAAGAAGCCAAGCATTTGCACTAGGTCCATCTATGATAATTTTCAATTCGAAGCCACCTCATCCATTTGTAGTTAACAAAATAGAGTTTGGACTGAATTCATGACAAAACAATTACAACAAATTTAGTAAATCCGTAAGCGTACCAACAGTACTGTCAACTTAACGCATTCATGTATACTCCGCTCCCCCTGAAGGTGGAGAGACACAGCCCGCACTTGATGTTATTCGACGACTAGCTATTGCGCTCAATATTAGTGCAGATATGCTAGTTTTTGATAAAGACGAACGAGGGCCTGATGAAAACTTACGCTTACAGTTTGAAGCGGTTAGCTGTTTTGACCCTGAAGAAAAAAAGATTGTGAAGGCGTTACTGGAAGGGATGATTTTAAAGCATGAGACCAAGCGTATCGCTCAGATTAGTGGCTAGAAATAATTAGCCCCGCAATTGCGGGGCTAATTATACTTTTGATTAGTATTAAAAATTAAGGAGCAGACATAGGGTACATCACAGAGGTGCCGCAAAATGGGCACTCTTCGTTAAATTGGCGACCCACCGCATCAAGGTGCGATTTCATATTCTTTCTACATTTAAAACACAAATGAGTATTGAAATCATGACCTAGTTCTTCGCCCTCAGACATATCTTCTTTTGGAAATTTAGCAAACCAGCCAGAACAGTTTTTCGACATTCGTTCTTTATCAAAAAAAACTATCACCTGTACACTTAAGCCATCAAAGTCAGCCAACTCCAAAAACTGCCCCTCCTCTAAGGCTATCTGATGAAAACTAAGGCTCGCTAACGTGCCATACCCAGTAAGATTCAAACACAGCATTTTCGAATCAGAACCATATTCCTCAACACCATTAAAATCAGCATATATTCGCATTTCGGCTTAGTTCCTAATAATTATTTGTTTGGGTTTTTCACGACATTTTTAAACAACCCTGCTGCTTGCTCCGCCGTAATCCCAGAAACATTGGCATGATTTCCACGATCATTCACAACCTTTCCTCCTGCTGCACGAATATCACCAACAGTGGTAACCCCTACCTTTTTGTGCGGGATGTTTTTGGAAGCTGCCGCAACAGAATCACCAATCCCGGTTGACACTCCAGAAAGCTTACCGGCAGCGTCTGTAGTTACACCATTTCCGTTTGTAAACAAATCAGCTTTACAAGTACCGCCCCTACAAATAACTGTTGAATCAGGTACTCCCTTTGTAACACCTAGCCCAAGCTCTGCACCTTCCTTGTAAGCTCTTCCGGGACCAGGCAGCAACACCCCTGCGGCTAAACCACCAATCGACAACCCCTTGTCCAAACCGCTTGAATT
>MAAC01009905.1_pt1 | contig 36931 bp, 29 predicted proteins | sample 1115981 | NCBI WGS metagenome assembly MAAC01 (sample SAMN04961126, study PRJNA320927) | seawater metagenome | isolation source: sample BD02T64 sea water enriched with oil for 64 days | place: USA:Gulf of Mexico | collected 2013-07-27 | reverse complement strand
ATTCTGCTCACTGGTCGTCAGATTACCGCCGAAGAAGCCCTGCATTTCGGCCTGATTAATAAAGTCGTACCCGCCGATCAGGTCATGGCCGAGTGTGAAAAATACGCCGAGATGATTTGCGCCAACGGCCCTCTGGCCGTACAAGCTGCAAAAGAAGCCGCCATCAGCACCTATAACATGGGCTGGAGTGAAGCGTTTTCAACGGAAGCGGTGATTGCCGAACGCATCTTCAAAACCGAAGACGCCGTCGAGGGACCCAAAGCCTTTGCCGAGAAACGTCATCCTGTGTATCACGGCAAATAACAGCTAAAACCAACGGGCTACCGCCATTAACCCGGCCTAAAAACACCGCCTGCAATAAGGCAGGCGGTCTTCCACAGCATTGCGCCAACGAGAATCACCATGCGAACCACAGTCAAAGTAATTCTAAAATCTCTCTCTCCCCTGCTGTTCTTTATAGTTTTCAATAACGCTCAAGCCAGTGAAACCTACGCCATTCATATCAAGAAAAACCTCAATGGCGCCAAGGTTCTTGCTGAAGCCAATAAGGTCAACGCACCGGGCTCAATGGTCATTCTTAAGCTGAACAATTTTGATAAGCGTGAGGTGAAGTGCAAGGCAAGTTTTGATCCGCGCATCGAACAAGTGAAATCTTTCACCCGGCAGCTAGAGCCCAACACCAGTCTTTCCATTCGCTATACAACGGCAAGAACACCCAATCAACTGAATATCAAACTGGTCTGTAAACCCACCGGCGATCAACTGGCAACAGACAGTGAAGTGCCGGCAGCAACAGAAAATAAAATGTCGAACAAAGACACTTTCACAGTCTCCAAGCCTTAGGCCTTAAAAATTTATTACCACTACCTACTAATGGGACAAATAAATTTTAACAAGCCATCCGCAGCGAGAATAAACATGTCGAAAATTTCTGTCTCAGTATTGATTTAAACGGCCAAGCCTTTGAGAGCTAGCAGGCGATGCCCCCCTTCGGCAGGGTAGGTTTAAGACGCAAAATCTCAGCCCTTAGCTCTGGCAGACAGAAGTACAGCTGACGCCTAAGCGTTAAACCATTACTCGCCAGTAAATACTTTTTTCGAGGTAATATCAGCCCATCAATTAACCAAAAAACCCACAATAAGAGACAAGACAATGAGTAATAACAAACAACATGCCATTGATCTATCAACACTCGATTTTGATCCGGATACCCTGCGCGATAAATACCGGACCGAGCGAGACAAACGCATTCGCAGCGATGGCCTCGACCAATATCAACAACCCACCGGCGATTTCACCGGCTATGTGGACGACCCCTATGTTGAACCCGGCTTTAGCCGAGAAGCACTCACCGACGAGGTTGAAGTGGCGATTATTGGCGGCGGTTTCGGCGGACTTTTAACCGGTGTGCGCCTGCGCGAAGCTGGCGTTAAAGACATTCGCATCATTGAAAAAGCGGGCGACTTCGGTGGTACCTGGTACTGGAATCGCTACCCCGGTGCCCAGTGCGATGTGGAATCCTATATTTACTTCCCCTTGCTCGAAGAACTCAATTATATTCCCTCGAAAAAATATTCTTTCGCACCGGAAATTTTGGCCCACAGTAAAGCCATCGCCGATAAATACCAGCTTTACGATAACGCCTGCCTGCAAACGGAAGTCACCGAAATTCGCTGGGATGAGAGTATCTCTCGCTGGATTATTTCCACCAATCACGGCGATAAAATGAAGGCCCACTATGTGGCGATGGCCAACGGTCTGTTGAGCCGACCCAAGTTGCCGGGCATACCGGGCATCGACACCTTTAAAGGTCACACCTTCCATACCAGCCGCTGGGATTACGACTATACCGGGGGCAGTGCGGAGGGCGAGCTGAGTGGCCTGAAGAATAAGCGTGTGGGCATTATTGGCACGGGAGCAACGGCGGTGCAGTGCATCCCCCACCTGGGCGCAGCGGCCAAAGAGCTCTATGTGTTCCAGCGCACGCCCTCCTCGATTGATGTGCGCAATAACGCCACCACCGACCAAGATTGGGCAAAGACCCTGCAGCCCGGCTGGCATCAAAAACGCATGGATAACTTTAATATTATCGCCACCGGCGGCCAGCAGGATGAAGATCTGGTGAGCGATGGCTGGACGGATATATTTCGCAACCTGCAAACCATCCTTTCGGCGGCCGGAAACAGTGCCGAGATGTCACCCCAAGAGCAGGAGCTGGCCATGGAAATCGCCGACTTCCAAAAAATGGAAGGCATCAGAGAGCGCGCCAGCAGCATCGTTAAAGACCAGGATACGGCCGAAAAGCTGAAGCCCTATTATCGGCAATTCTGTAAGCGCCCCGGCTTCCACGATGAATACCTCGACACCTTTAACCGCGACAGTGTGACGCTGATCGATACGCTGGGTCAGGGTGTTGAGCGCGTCACCGAAAAAGGTGTCATCGTCGACGGCAAAGAATATGAGCTCGACTGCTTAATTTTCGCCACCGGCTTTGAGGTCGGCACCAATTACACCAGCCAGTCGGGTTATGACGTGATCGGCAAAGGCGAAACTGCCCTCAGTAAAAAGTGGGCCAACAGTCTTTCGACCTACCACGGCATGCACAGCCACAACTTCCCCAACTGCTACTTTATTGGCTTTACCCAAACCGGCTATACCGCCAATGTGCCCCACACCCTGAATGAACAGGCCAAGAACATCGCCTATGTCATTCAATACGGTCTCGATCATAAAGTGACCAGCATTGAGGCCTCGGCCGAGGCCGAAGCGGAGTGGGTCGCAACGATTAATCGGCTCGCTGGCATGGGCGAGAAATTCTACGCTGAATGTACGCCGGGTTATTACAACAATGAGGGTAAGGGCAATGGCGGCAATGGCTTTCTCGCCGGTCAATACGGTGGCGGGCCGGTCGAGTTCTTTAAGATCCTCGACGACTGGCGCGCCGCAGGGGGTTTAGCGGGGCTTGAGATCAGCTGAACCTTTATCACTAGTTGGCACACAAAAATGGGGGTGTAAAAGCCCCCATTTTTTATACACTGTTTTATCGTTCAGGCAGAGGGCGTCAATTTTTCGACGGCCTTTTCTGTCGACAAATGGACCCTTTCTTCGCCAAGCCGGTCGTAGAGCTTGGTACCACAGAGCCTGTCCAGCACTGGCCCTTTGACCTCCGCCAGATGCAAACGCACCCCGGAAGATGAGAGCTCTTCTTCTATGGTTTCCAGCATTTCGAGGCCACTGGTATCGACATAAGCCACACCGGAAAAGATCAACACCACATCGGTAATTTCACTGTCGAGCACCAAGTTGTGTAGCTCGGTTTCAACGCGAGGGGTATTGGCAAAATAGATATTTTCATCAATCCTGACCAACAACAACTGCGGCCATGTCTCAACCTTATGACGATGAATATTGCGGTAGTGTTCAGTACCGGCAATACGGCCAACCACGGCAATATGGGGCCTGCTGGTGCGGTATAAAAACAACACCAGAGCAAGACCTACGCCGAGCATTAAACCGTGTTCAATGCCAAAGGCAAGCACCCCCACCAAGGTCACGCCCTGAGCGATGCCATCGCCCTTGTCATAGGACCAGGTGTGCTTCAAAGCTTTAATATCAATCAACTGCCACACGGCCACCACGATGATGGCCGAAAGTACGGCTTTGGGCAGGTTTTCCAGTAAATCGGTAAATAGAAAGGCCGCCAGGCCAACCATTGAGGCCGTAACAATCGCCGCCATCTGAGTGCGCGCACCGGCATCAAAGTTAACCATGGAGCGAGAAAAGCCGCCGGCGACAGGCATGGTGCCGGCACAGGCTGCCGCCACATTGGCGAGACCCAGTGCCCTAAATTCCTGGTCGGGATCTATTTTCTGGCGGCGCCGAAAGGCCAGGACTTTGGCCACGGAAATACTTTCAACATAGGCAATCACCGCAATCATACCCGCTGCTGGGAGCAATTCGACCCAGCCCTCTGTCTTTAAAAAATCGAGGCTCGGCATCGGCAACCCCTGTGGCACCAGACCAACCACCGCGATATCAAACTGCACCTGAGCATCCATCAACCCGGCGAGCAATATCGCAGAAATAACCACAAAGAGAGGGGCTGTGCGACCCAGTATCACCGCACTTTTCTGCTCCATGCCCAACTTTGTCAGCAATACCACCAAGGGCTGGCGGGCCAGAATTAACAGCACCACGGCGGCACTACCAAATAGCGCTGCCGCTAAATTATAGGTGTGGATATTGTCGATCAGGGTTTGCAGTAATACTGCGAAGCTGACACCCCGAGGCACGCTAATACCCGTTAATGCCGCCAGTTGCGTACCGACGATGAAAATAGCGGCACCCGTGGTAAAACCCGTCAATACCGGGTGACTAATAAAGTGGGTTAACCAGCCCAATCGCAGGAAGCCCATACCCAACATAATAAAACCGGTCAGGGCAGAAAGAATGAGGGCTCCGGTCAAGTATTTATCGGGATCTCCCCCCGCATAGGGCACTAACGCAGCGGCAACCATCACCGCTGCTACCGCCACCGGCCCCACGGCTAGCGCTCTGCTGGTACCGGTGAAGGCATAAATAATCGGCGGTAAAACGCTGGCGTAAAGGCCCACTTCGGGGGGCAAGCCGGCCAACAAGCTATAGGCCAGCGCCTGGGGAATGAGAAGAATCGCGGTTATCGTTCCAGCAAGCAGATCCTGACTAAACTCCGCTTTGTTGGTCTGCCTGATATCACCGAGCAGCGGTAAAAAACGCGCGTAGGCTGGTTTTTTACCAGAAAGCTTTTGATTCATGCCAGAAACCCCCGATGATTTATATTAGTACTTTATTATATATAACCCTAAATACTATGTATATTCGATTAACTCATATGGAAGAACCCTAGCCAAACCCTTAGTACATTTCCCCTGTGCTTTTAACAGACAAGCCTTTACCGAGAACGATATGATACCTGCCTTGTTAGATCTGAGAGTAAGAACACGCTAATGACCGACCTCACCGCTATTGTGACCGACCTCCGCGCCACCGGCGACGAACTCTACCAATTTCTGCTGACACTGGACGCGGCCGACTGGTCGCGCGCCACCACCTTTAAATCATGGACGGTGAACGATGTTGTTGCCCACCTCTATTTTGGCGATTACCTGGGTGTCACCTCTCACAAAGACGGGAAGGCCTTTAAACACTTTATGGCGGAGGTGCAGGGCTCCGGGCAGACACTAGCGGCATTTACCCGAGAATGGCTCAACAACCTCAGTGGCCGTGAAATGTTAGAGCGGTGGCGAGGACTGTTTATTGAAATGTGCGACTTATTTGCCGCTAGCGACCCGAAGCTACGACTCACCTGGGCGGGCCCCGATATGGGCATTCAGATGTTCGCGACGGCTCGCTTAATGGAAACCTGGGCCCACAGCTGGGCGATTTACGACCTGCTTGGCGCACCCTATCCACAAAGCGATCGCATCAAACACATTGCAACCATTGGCGTGAAAACCTACCAGTGGACCTTCGTTAACCGCCACTTAACGCCTCCGGGACCACCGCCTCACATTAGCTTGCAAGCCCCCTCGGGGGAGACCTGGGAATGGAATACAGAGCAGGACGACAATAAGATTAGTGGCGCAGCCGTGGAGTTTTGTCAGGTTGTGACGCAGGTGCGTAACATCGCCGATACCGAGTTAATGCTAACTGGGGAGTCGGCGCAACAATGGATGGCCATCGCCCAGTGTTTTGCCGGGCCTGCGGAAGAACCGCCCGTCAAAGGGCTTAGGGCACCCTCGAAAGAAATCTAAGAAAAGCAGAGCTTAATAAAGTCAGTCGAAAACAACTGCTTTATAAGGAGACTTGAAAAATTGCGGCAGCAGAAACTGCCGCAAATTCGAACTATTTTCCGCCCTGATAAGTATTCGCTGAACAGCCTAGGCAGCGGACAAAAGTCGCCCTTGCAGGGCCAACCACCAGAGTTTGTGTCGTCTCTTCAACATTGCCCCCCAGCGCAGAAAAAGGCAGGGCAACCAGCCAAATAGCAGAGCCAACAATCGTCGTTGCCAGTAGCACTGGCCGACCGATAAGTAAATCCGCTGCCATATCAATGCCGCTGGGCCCGTGTGGGTCTGCTTCATAGCTCCAGGCTGGCTGGCAAATAAATAAGGCTGCAGCTATTGCCAGGGCACGTAATACCTTCATATTTTTAATTGTTTCCAGTGTCACAATCAGCTCCTCCAGGGGCTTTGCACGCGAGAGAAAATTCGCCTGCTATTTATTTGTCCATTATCCTGCCATATCCGTATTCAGCTGCGCTAACAACTAAAGTCTAAAGCAAGTTGAACACCAGTATAGGGCTAGACCCTGTGAAAACAAACAGCGCGAGGACTGGCCTGTGACGAAGATCAACTTCGAAAAAACCGACAGATCATCTCGCTGAAACATGCACCGATGACACGCCCTAGTTGACGTGCACGTCAATACAAGCCACCCTTGTGTGATGATGACACTCAATGAAATTCGCGACGCCCTCGGCACTCGCCAGCATAAACCCGCCAAATTTAAAGCCACCTCCCGCCAGGCATCGGTGGCAATGATTCTCTGTGGGGTAGGTGTTGACCTGGAGGTCTGTTTTATTCGCCGCGCGGAGCGCGTGGGTGACCCCTGGTCGGGACAGGTGGCCTTCCCGGGTGGCAAGGCCGACAGTGGCGACCGGGATGCTCACGCCGTTGCCGAAAGAGAGACCCACGAAGAGGTGGGCCTCAAACTCAATGCCAGCCATCGCATCGGCCCCCTGCCCACGAGGCAGGTTTCAACCCGGAATATGGTGCTCTCGCCCTTTATGTACCACATTGAAGCCCACGAAAAAGAGTCGGTGTTTGCTCGCGAACCGGACGAGGTCGCCCACGTTTTCTGGGTGCCCATGCGTCATCTCTTTAGGCAGAGTTCTGCCACGGAGCTGGAATACCCAACGATTGGCTCAGGAATGACTTACCCCGGCATTCGCTATAAAGAGGATGTCATTTGGGGTTTAACCCTGAGCGTTCTGGAAAGCTTTGCGCAAATTATGCGGCGCGAACTGCCTGTTTGAGAGCGCGAAAACAGATTAATAAGAACCATAAAAAAGGCCGCAATTGCGGCCTTTTTTTATGCGTTGCCCGTCATTGATACGGGCCACTATTGAAGATCCATGCTAGGCAGTTTTTAGCGTAAAACCTTCATAGCCCTTGGAGACAACCTCTTCGCACTCTTCACGGTAGGTTTTAGTGCCCGCTAAATAAGGCATAAAGCCCCTTGGCTTACCTTCAACATTGGTACCCAGGTACCATGAGTTACAGGTCGGCGCCGTCATCATTGATCCTTCGGCCGCCTTGTTGACGTGCTCAACCCAGGCGTCCTGAGCTTCCAGCTCTGGCTCAATGGTTTTGACATTGTTTTCTATCAAGTGGGCAATGCAGTTATCGATCCACTCCACATGCTGCTCAATGGAGTGCAGAACATTACTCACCACCGAGGGACTACCGGGGCCGGTGACGGTAAAGAAGTTGGGGAAGCCAACGCTCTGCAAACCCATGTACATACGCGGCCCGTCTTTCCAGGTATCGGATAAGAGCACATCATCGCGACCGCGAATATTCAGGCGTTTGATGGTGCCCGTCATGGCATCGAAACCGGTGGCATAAACCAACACGTCGAATTCGTATTCGCCATTCTGAGTTTTCAGGCCAGTCGCGGTAACTTCTTCTACGCCGTTATCACGTAGATCGACGATGGAGACATTGTCCTGCTTAAACGCTGAATAGTATTCGGTATCAATGACCGGACGCTTGCAGTGCAGGGGGTAGTTTTTCGGTGACAGGGCATCGGCTTTTTGCTCGTCGCCGAGGTACTCCGCCAAAAACTCACGGTACAAGGTACAGGCGATTTCATTGGCTTCGGCATTGTAGTAAGTGTCGACATACAGGGTCAGTACATTGATACCAAAGTCTTTGATTTCCTGCTTGCGCTGCTCTGGGGTGATATCCATCAGCTTTTTGCTGGGCCGGGGCGTTGGTGCTGCGCTGGGATCTTTGGCCTTTTTCGGGCCACGGTAGTTACAAATACCCATTTCGTTATTGCGCTGCTGCTCGCGGATGTCATCGTAGTCAACCTTGGCCTGAGCCAGGAAGTCGGGGTTCATCGGCGCATTTTTAGCGGGGAAGGTATAAACCGGGCTACGCTGGAAAGCGATCAGCTCTTTGGCCTGCTTGGCGATCTGGGGAATAGCCTGCACACCGGAAGAACCACAACCAATAATTGCTACGCGCTTACCAGTCAGATCAACACCTTCGCGAGGCCATTGCGCCGTGTGGTAGATATCGCCTTTAAATGATTCGGCATTTTTAAAGCCCGGGTAGTTGGGCTCATTCAGGCAACCGGTGGCCAAAATGCAGTATTTCGCTTTATAGATGTCGCCCTGATCGGTGGTTACCGTCCAGATGTTTGCCGCTTCGTCGTAAATAGCGTCCTTCACCTTGGTATTGAATTTGATATCTTTACGCAGGTCAAAACGGTCTGCCGTATGGTTCAGGTATTGCTCAATTTCGGGCTGCCCGGCCATCACTTCGGACCAGTCCCACTCCTGCTGTAACTCATCAGAGAAGGAAAAAGAGTATTCAATAATGGGTAGATCGGCACGACAACCGGGATAGCGGTTCCAGTACCAGGCGCCACCAACGCCGGAACCGGCTTCGATGGTCTGAATCTTCATGCCACGGTCATTCAAACGCTTGGTCATGTACAACCCGGCCATGCCCGCGCCGACAACAACGGCATCGAGCTCTATTACTTGTGAATCACTCATAGTTTTCCCTCGTCATAATATTAATGGGTGTGGATAAATCGCTACATCAGTCGATGCAGGACGTATTTTCCCCGATAAAAGCCCAGGCTTTCACCAGTTAGATGACTAGCATCTAGAAGTCAGTAGCACAGCTTAGCCGACCTTATCCGATCAGGTGAATGATCGAGCTCAAACAAGACTGTAACTTAGGACAAAACGGCGTCAAGTATAGAAGACATTGGCTAAAAACCCAATATTAAGTGACGCCCCACGTCTGGAGCCGACAAAGTGTCGCCCAACCTGCCCTTACATTCTGACAGGACGACGCGGAGAGTCAAAGTCCAGTACCCCGGACACAAAAAAGCCAGCACCCATGGATGCTGGCTTTTTTGTGTCAGTTGTTCGAGCGTTTTACAGGCTAGCCAGAACGTTCTCTGCAGAGCTAACGGCAAAGGCACCGCCCTCTTCGATAAAGGCCTGAGTCACTGTGTTGTCGTCAATCACCAGTGCAAAACGGCTGCCGCGCACGCCGAGCCCACGATCAGACAAATCCAGCTCAAGGCCCAGGGCTTTACTGTATACGCCACTGCCATCGGCCAGCATGGCGACCTTACCTTCGGCAGAATTCTGCTTGCCCCAGGCGTCCATCACGAACACATCGTTCACCGCCATGCAGGCGATAAGATCAACGCCCTTGGCTTGCAGTGCAGCGGCTTGTTCGATAAAGCCCGGCAGATGCTCTTTGGAGCAAGTAGGGGTAAACGCACCGGGAACGGAAAACAACACCACCTTCTTACCCGCGAAGAGGTCCTGAACACTATCAGAGCCGGGGCCATCGACATTCATCCTACTTGAATTGCCATCGTTCTCTCCTTTTAATCTATTTTTCTGAGTTATTTGGACATCTGTCGAGAGGATTATGGCATTGCCCCTCTACAGAGTCACTGATAATTACTATCATTAAATCCCCTGTATTTGAGGGGCTAAGCCTGCCTCGCGAGGCCCTGGCACTCACAACCAAATACTCACGGTAAGACGAGCCAAGCCATGACAGAGAAAACGACACAACAACAATTTTCTGACTTTATAAAAGAGAACGAGCTCCCCGCCGACTTCATCGACACCATCAACGGGCACTACCTTCCCCTCGCCCAATGGATAAACACCCATCGCCCACAAAACCGCACCTGGGTTATTGGCCTCAACGGCGCCCAGGGCACGGGTAAATCGAGCTTGAGCGCGGTGCTAAAAATCATTCTCGAAACGGAGTACAACTGTAGTACCGCCATTATTTCTCTCGACGACCTCTACTTACCTCGAGCGGATCGCAAGTTGTTAGCGCAAACCATTCACCCCCTGATGCAAACTCGGGGCGTGCCCGGCACTCACGATACTGAGCTGGGCATGCAGCTACTGGATGCACTCTGCGCCCTGCAGAGGAACCAAAGTTTGAAGCTGCCTCGCTTTGACAAAGCTAGTGATGATCGCCTGCCCGAAAAAGACTGGGAAGTATTCGACGGCCCTGCTCAGGTGCTTATTCTCGAGGGCTGGTGCGTCGGCACTACAGCCAGTCCGGAGCAAGACCTGGTCGAGCCGATCAATGCCCTGGAAGCCAAAAAAGACAAGGAAGGAATATGGCGGCGCTACGTCAATCATCAATTACAAACCGCTTATAAACAGCTCTTTGCCCGCATTGAGAAGTTTATCCTCTTGCAAGCCCCTGGCTTTGACTGCATCCATCGCTGGCGCTGGGAGCAAGAACAAAAGCTGCTCTCCAAGGCAAAGCGAACAGAAGACACACGGATAATGGACGAAGTAGGTATAAGCCAGTTTATTCAGTACTTCGAGCGTGTCACGCGCCAAAACCTAAAGCAGTTGCCGGAGCGGGCCGACATTCTACTAAGCCTGAATAGCAAGCATCGCATTATTGATAGTCACTACAAAAACCCTTAAATAACAGGTTTTGAAAAGGGTTTACATAAAAGCACGCAATTAAAAAAGCCGGTAATCCATTAGGGGATTACCGGCTTTTAATCGTCGCCTTTACACTATTCCCGCAAAGGGGTAGTTACCTTATTTATAAGCAACACCAATACTGCCAATGGTTTCACGCGTAACAATGGTTTTCATAATTTGCGCAGTACCATCACCAATTTGCAAACCCATCACATCAATCATGCGCTGCATATGGGGCATTTCGTGGCCCCAGCCGTAATGGCCGTGCTGCACCAGGCACTCGTGAATAATATCCGTACCCCACTTGGGCGCCATCCACTTCACCATGGCCGCTTCTTTGGTATGCGGTAAACCCTGATCACGCAGCGCCAGGCCCTGATAGCACAGAGCGCGAACAGCAGCGAGACGGCTGTCGTGCTCGGCCAATGGAAAAGTCGTACCCTGGAATTTAGCCAGTGGCTTACCAAAGGCTTCGCGCTCCTGAATATACTGCCAGGTCTCATCGACTGAGGCCTGGGCACAGGCAAGACACTGCAGGGCGATCAGGAAACGACTGAGGTCGAAACCCGCCATCACCTTAGTGAAACCTTCGCCTTCATTACCAAGTAGTGCGGATTCAGGGATTTCCACATCGTCAAAGAACACCGAGCCACGACCCACAGAAGATGAACCCACATCATCAAAGCGAGTGCAGGTCACACCGGGTAAATCGAGAGGCACTAAAAAAGCTGACACGCCGTGAGCACCGGGGGTATCTTGATCGGTGCGGGCAAATAACAGAGACATTTCAGCTTGAGCGCCGTAGCTGATCGAGGTTTTCTCGCCATTGAGAATGTACTTGTCACCCTTTTTAGTCGCTTTCAAAATCAGGTGTTCGCCGCATCGGAGCCCCCGCGAGGCTCGGTCAAGCCCAGCTGAACAATCAGCTCGCCGGCAGCCATTTTTGGCAGCACCTCTTCTTTCGTTGCAGTACTACCGTACTTTTCAATCACGCAACCAATTAAAGGGGTGGTCATACACATATAGCTTAAATTGATATCGGCATAGGCAATGGCCTCACAAATCACCCCCTGCACCATACTCGTCGCCCCAATACCGCCATTTTCTTCGGCAAAGATTGGCGCGATCAAACCCAGCTGGCCCATTTTTCGGAGTAGATCCCGGTCGAGCGCCTCATCTTTGGAGCGGCCCATATAACCTTCGGCCAATTGCTCGCGGGCAAAACGCTCGGCGGTATCTTTAATAAAATTTTCTTCTTCACTTAACCACGGCAGGGTCATAACAATCCTCGTCTATTCACTATTAATAACACCCGCCACTACGCGGGCCGAAACCACTTAATATTTTTTAATTGAAACAACCACCTAAAATCTCGTCACTACGAATGGCGACTAAAACCTTTCGCTATTTCTCGCAGCTGAAATTTTTGAATTTTACCGCTGGCGGTACGGGGCATGTCATCGATTAACTCGAGATGTTCCGGCAAATAGTTTTTCGCCAGTTGGTTTTCCAATAGATAATCAATCATGTTCTGAAAGGTAAAACTGACACCTTTATTTAAGGTCACGAAACAGCAACCCAGCTCACCAAGTCGCTCATCGGGCATGGCAACCACCGCGCAATCAACGATACCTGCATGCTTGTAGAGAATATTCTCAACCTCTACCACCGGGATATTTTCACCACCGCGAATAATAATGTCTTTTGAACGGCCGGTAATACGAATATAACCATCGGCGTCCATTCGCGCCAAATCACCGGTATCAAAAAAATCATTCTCGTCAACATCGTAAGCTTCGGGGCGTTTTAAATAGCCGATAAAGGTTGAGGGGCTTTTTTCAAATAGGCGTCCTTCTTCACCTCGAGCGACTTCCAGGCCCTGCTCATCGACAACCTTCACTTCGCAGGCGGGTACGGCCACACCGTCACTGCCAAATATTTTCCCCGGTGGGTCCGTTAGTTTTGTCGTGGTCACCACACCGCACTCGCTCATACCCCACACGGCCATCAGCTTAATCGCAAGTGCCGCCGTCGCCTTCTCGGCCAGTGCACTGGGGATGGGCGCTCCGCCGCACACAAAGAGTCGAAAGCGTTCAGAGTTATATTTATCCCGTTGCTCGGCGTTACTTAAATCTGCCAGGAAAGGTGTGGCGCCCATGGCGAAGGAGGCATTCTCTTCAGCCATTAATTGCCAACCGAGATCAACATTCCAGACATCGAGGAAGATCATTTTGGTTTTTAGCACCATCGGCATCCACATGCCGTACATGAAGCCGGTTAAATGGGCGAGTGGCGAACCCATAAAAATATCGTCATCCTGGGATAACTCGCAGCGTTCGATCATTTTATCGACGCTAAACAAGAAGGTATTAGCGCAGTGCATCACTCCTTTAGGCATGCCGGTCGTGCCCGAGGTATAGAGCATCAGCACCACATCATTGGGGTCTAGCTGTCGCTCTTTAAACAAAGCGGCACTATCGGTGCTAAAGCTGTGATTAAGCAAAGCGGTTTCAAAACTATTTTCGGCAGTACTACCCACGACAAACAAGTGCTCAAGTTTGGGCAGTTTGTCACGCATGCCGTCAATCATCTGCTCATGATCAAAACCGCGAAAGCTTTTCGGAACAATCAGCACCTTTGATTCGGCAAAATCGACCATAAAGGACAATTCATGTTCACGAAAAATGGGCATTAAAGGGTTACTCACCGCACCAATGCGCAGACAGGCCAGATTGATAGCGACAAACTCCCACCAGTTGGGTAATTGAAAAGATACAACGTCCTGCTTTTCGATGCCGTAATGGGCCAGCGCCACGGCGATGCGCTCCGCCTGTTGTGCGAGCTGACGATACGTCATCTGAATTTTAGCACCGCTCTCAGTGCGGTAGTCGACGACCGCGACAGCATCAGGACAGGCCAGCAACGCGGCATCAAAATAGTCCAGCAGATTTTCATCCTTCCACAAGCCTTTCGCTCTCATGGTATCGATTCGTTGCTGCGAGATAATGGGATCAACAATCATCAAATTCTCCAAGCCTGTTTAGTGCTCTGTGCACCTTGTATTTATTGTTACTGGCAGCGTACTACTCTTTCAGGAAATGTTTTCGGTAATATTTTAATTCGGCTATCGAATCGCGAATATCATCCATCGCCAAATGACTGGCCTTCTTTTTAAAGCCTTTCAATATTTCCGGACGCCAGCGCCGGGCGAGTTCTTTGATACTGCTGACATCAAGGTTACGATAGTGGAAGTAGTCTTCGAGCAGCGGCATTTCTCGCGCCATAAAGCGGCGGTCCTGACAAATGGAGTTACCGCTCATGGGCGATTTTCCGGCCCCCACCCAATCGCGAAGAAAGTCGAGCGTTTGTTGCTCCGCCTCCGCCGCACTTAAAGCACTGTTGGCCACCCGCTCGATCAAACCGGATTGACCGTGCTGACGAGTATTCCATTCATCCATTGCCAAAATCACCTCATCGGGCTGATGAATGGCCAAGATCGGACCCTCCGCCAGAGTGTTGAGCTCGGAATCTGTTACCAGAGTGGCGATCTCGATGATGTGGTCGTTGTCGGTATCCAGCCCGGTCATTTCCAGGTCGATCCAGATTAAATTAAGATCGTTCATTTTCTTCCTTCTGCTGATTTTCGCGGGCTATATCGATAATGTTTTCCAGCGATTTAATGCGCTCGCCAGTCTCTTGAATACGCAATTTAATTTGCGCCTGCTGCTCTTTGTCGGCGTCTTCCAGTGACAACTTATATTCGCTAATCGCTGCTTTCAAGCGGGCCACATCGTCGATCATGATGCGAACTTTCACCACCTTTTCGGCCTTATCAAAAATCTTTGCCTCAGGGGATGATTCGCAATCCTCCTCAACATTGCTGTACATTGGGGCGGCACTAAACACCTGCTCGGCCGGCAATTGTCTTTGATTCATAAAGTTCGGCGAGACTATCTCTATACCTGCGGCGTGTAGCTGATCAAGCACCGCTTTTTTCAGGCGGCTCCGCTGGGTTAATAGTTGATCGACATCGGTACAAATTCCTCCCGTTTTATAGACAATCGAGAAGTCTCCAAGGGTGAGTATCTGCACAAAAGGTTCATCCAGTCCCGCCTCTTGCGTCGCCAGTTTTAGCAAAGGCTCAACTTTGTGCCAGGCAACATCGTAACCGAGAGAGACTTCACAGGAGGTAAATGTGCCAGACGAGCGCACTACCGTCAGAGGATTGGTGGCCAGATAAAGATTGGGAAGTGTAATCAGATCCCGCTCCTGGGATTGGATCTCGGTGTGAAACAGGCCACTCACCGTCACGCGCCCAAAATGTTCACCGACACGGACAAAATCACCGTGCCTAAAACTTTTCACCGTGCGCAGCATAAACCCAGCCATGGCATTAGACACAAATGTTGTTGAAGAAAGGGCAAAAATACCGGTAAAGACCAGGCCGAGCAAGCGCAGTAAATCGCCCTTCGTCGTCTCACCAACCGGTAAGGCAAGAACCACCAAAATCACCGCAACAGCGGTAAGGCTCAGTAAAATAAGCTGGCGGCTGAGAGACGATACCGCACCGTCTTTGCGTCGTATCAATAGCCAGTGTGTCACCCACAAAACAAAAGCACTGCTGGCGAGCATTGCCAGCAGGGGCAAATAAAGCCGAAAGGTATCTAAGTCGAGTCCAAACAAGGGCCTGGGGCCTCCATATCATCGACCAACATTATGCTATATGCTTGGCCGCACTGACAGTACCGGGAACCAGGAGGGCATGGCAAAACGTAAAATCACCGACCAGCAGCAACGCCGTATTCGCCGTAAACACTCAAGTAGTATCGACAGCGCCGGCAAGCAGCAACGCGGGGAAAAACTACTGCAATCAGGTGAACTTGGCCCTGAGCAGACGGGCCTGGTTAGCACCCGCTACAGCAATCAGGTCGATATCGTCACCTCTCCCACCTCTGCCCCACAGCGCTGTTATTTGCGCTCCAATTTAGAATCAGTCGTGACCGGTGACAATGTTATTTGGTGTCCTGGGGAACCTTACGGCGTCGTTTCTGCCGTACTGCCGCGCAACTCCCAACTTGATCGCCCAGACATTCGCGGCAAACTGCGGCCCGTTGCGGCGAATATTGATCTTATCGTTGTGGTCATCGCCTCCGAGCCTAGGCCTCATGCCAACTTGATAGACCGCTATTTGATCGCCATCGAGCACCGTGGCATTGAGCCCCTGCTGCTGTTTAATAAAATCGACCTCGCCTCTGAAAACACACAGCTGACTCAAGACTTTGCTCAAACTTACACCCAACTCGGCTACGACGTTGTCGAAGTGTCTGCACACTCTAATCAGGGAATTGAGCAACTTACGGCGCTACTTCAACAGCACACCAGTGTCTTTGTTGGGCAGTCTGGGGTGGGGAAATCATCCCTTATTAATGCCATTTGCCCGGCAGCAGAGGCCGCCATCGGCAGCCTTTCTCAGGCCCATACCAAGGGGCGGCACACCACCACAACCGCGAACTTATTTTTCCTGCCCAATGGTGGCCAGCTGATTGACTCACCGGGCATTCGCGAGTTTGGGCTCATCCATCTTGACGAGCACGATATTGCCCAGGGCTTTATCGAGTTTCGACCCTTCCTAGGCCATTGTAAGTTTCGTGATTGTCGCCATCAGAATGACCCTGGCTGCGCGCTGCAAAACGCTCTTGAAGCAGGTAAAATATCCCCACAGAGGATGCAGAGCTACCAATTAATCAAGCAGAGCCTGACCAGCGACTAAGAGCAAAAAACCTCAAATCATGGCCGTCGAACACCTGATATCGCCGTACTAATCAACACTCACACGCGAAAGGCCTTTGGGCCTGACTAAAATCTATGCAAAGTTTTTCTGACAAACTGTTCTTCCTATTTCAAAAATCAGTGCCTCAACATAAGCTATCACGCCTCATCGGCAAATTGGCCGAAGCCAAAACTCCCTGGCTTAAAAACCTGCTTATTACCCAGGCTATCCGCACTTTTCAGATTGACCTGTCCATTGCAGAGCGCGAGCAAGTTGAGCAATACTCGACCTTCAATGATTTTTTTACCCGCTCACTAAAACCCGATGCGCGCCCGATATGCAGCAAGGCAGACACTGTAGTTTCCCCTGCTGATGGTATTCTCAGTCAGTTTGGCGCTATTAAGAATGATCAATTTATTCAGGCTAAAGGGCAAAGCTATACCACGAGCCGTTTACTCGGTAACAATAACGCCCTCGCGGCAGAGTTTTCAGAAGGTAGTTTCGCCACCATTTATTTATCTCCCAGTGACTATCACCGGGTACACATGCCCTGGGCTGGGAAACTGCTCGAAACGCACTACATTCCCGGCAAACTATTTTCTGTCAACCAGGCCACAGCCAATGGTATTCCAGAATTGTTTGCCAGAAACGAACGTTTGATCTGTATTTTTGAAACGAATCGAGGAAAAATGGCCGTCATTTTAGTCGGTGCCATGCTGGTCGCGGGTATAGAAACGTGTTGGCAAGATCATTACCCCCCAGCCACACACACTAGTGTAAACTTTTCAAAAGAAGTGGTAAATCTCGGGAGAGCCGATGAACTCGGCCGATTTAAGTTTGGCTCAACCGTTGTGCTTTTATTTAATGAATCACTCGCTTTCGATAAACAACTCGCCAACGGTCATAAAATTTTGATGGGCGAGGGTCTAGGCCTCACCCATCACTGATTAAGATCCGAGATGGAGGCGCTGTCGCCAGCCAGATAACAAACCCTTGGAACTCTCTAATTCCTGGGTTATAAAAAGGTGGGCAATTTTTGAAAGATCGACATCGTAACCACCGGGCTCAAGGTCTCGAGCGATAGCAGCGCGTTCAATCAAGGTACCGTTTTCCCCACCCCTGTTACCGAGGATCTGCCGCGTTTTTTCATCGTCTTTAAGATCAACAACGATGACCGCATCTGTCAACTCAGCACCCTCACGATCCAGCACCGCTACTTTAGGCGTCAGTCGAGACTTCGGATGCTGCTCGGTGACAACACCAATATCACCGGTCGTTAATTCAACCAGGGTACCTGTGGGATACAAGCCAATTGACTGAATAAAACTCACCACAAGATCATCGGAAAACTGTTTGTCGCGCATTTCGTACAATACGCTCACGGCCCGGGATGGCGATAAAGGCTCGGATGCTTCTCGCGGGTAACAAATGCTGTCGTAGGTGCTGGCAATTCCTGTTACCCTCGCCAGCAAGGGTATCTTGCCACCCGCAAGACCTTCTGGAAATCCACTACCGTCGTTGCGCTCTGCCTGATAGCGAACCACTGAAATGACTCGTGGCTCCACAGCTTGAGTCTGCCGCAATATATCAACGCCATAGTTAATATACTTACGGTATTCTTTCTCCTCGGCTTCGCTGCGCTTTTCTTTACGAAGCAGGCGGTTTGGCAGCCTTGTCTTGCCAACATCCTTTAACAAGGTACCCATGCATAGCACAGCGATTTCGTCCTTGGGCATACCTATGTAGCGTGCAAACTGTACCGCCCATAAGGCCGATCGCAAACTGTGATCATAGCTATGGGTATCCTGTTCGCGTAAACGAACCAGCCAGGTAAAGGCATCGGGACAGCGCAGTACACTTTCGACCATATCGCCGACACTGTCTTTCAAACGCCCATAATCAATCGTCTTACCACGGCCTATTTGCTTAACGACCAAGGTTAAAGAACCTTTTAAACGACTGACAATTTTTTTCGCTTGCACGGATTCTTGTCGCAGAGTGGCACTGGTTTCATAAATACCTTTGCGTATAACCAATGGCGCTGCCGTGGTTTGTTGCCGATTCTTTTTTATCGGCCTGCTGGCCAGCCGAGCCGTGGACCTGGCCAATGGCTCGTACAATGTTTTCTTTGACTCTTTTGGAATAGCGGGGGGGACGGCTTTGCCAAGCGGGGCTCGTCCTTTTTCGATATCAACAAAAACGTGGCTACAGTACGTTTTTAACTGATTTATTTCCCCTGGGGAACGGATGTAAAAGCCCTGCAGGGCAAAAGGGGTCTGTGACCACGGACGATCGAGGCGGGAGACATACATCCCTAGTAAAAGATTATTAACACCGACTTGAACTTGTTTAATAGCCATAACACACGCTCTCGTACTCTTCTATATCCAGCACCACCGCAGTTGGTCTGTATGTGATGAAGGAAGTAAGTTGTTGTGAGCAAGAGTAATATTATCGGGATTATTTACAAGATCACATAGGCAACTGGTTTAAATATGCGACAAGCGTTTTCAACATTGAGCTTTACTGGTGATACTTCACAGACAAAGTGTGAACTGCGTCAATAAACGCCGCCGCATGCTTGGGGTCAATATCGGGAGTAATTCCATGTCCCAGGTTAAAAACATGCCCCTCACCCGGGCCGAAACGATCAAGAATAATCGCCACTTCGCGTTCTATAACTTGCGCGGGTGCACGCAAAACAGCGGGATCCATATTGCCCTGTAGAGAAACCCGCTCTCCAACTCGCTGACGGGCAGCGCCAATATCTTGCGTCCAGTCGACGCCAATAGCATGACAACCGCTATCGGCAATGGCCTCAAGCCAGCCACCGCCATTTTTGGTAAATAAAATAACGGGGACCTCTCGACCCTCCGCTTCTTTCGTTAAACCACGAACAATTCTCTCCATGTAGTGCAGAGAAAATTCACGGTAGGCTCTGTCACCTAAGGCACCACCCCAGGTATCAAAAATTTGTACCGCCTGGGCACCGGCATCGATTTGCGCGTTGAGGTAGTTAATCACGGAGGCAGAAAGCTTTTCCAACAGCACATGTAATAAATCAGGATTGGTGTAGAGCATTGTTTTTATCTTGGCAAAATCTTTACTGCTGCCGCCCTCAATCATATAGGTGGCTAAGGTCCAGGGGCTGCCTGAAAAACCAATTAAGGGCACACTGCCGTTGAGCTCGCGTCGAATAAGTTTCACGGCATCAAGCACATAGGGTAGGTCTTGAGCAGTATCGATCACCGGCAGGGCTTCAATGGCTTGCGCTGTATCGGCGAGCTTGCGAAAGCGCGGGCCTTCGCCCTCTTCAAAATACAGCCCCAGCCCCATGGCATCGGGTATGGTTAAAATATCCGAAAATAAGATGGCGGCATCGAGGGGGAAACGCTCGAGCGGCTGCAAGGTCACCTCACAGGCTAACTGCGGGTTTGTGCACACCGACATAAAATCACCGGCCTTGGCTCGCACGGCACGGTATTCAGGAAGATAACGCCCGGCCTGGCGCATCATCCACACTGGCGTAGCATCAACAGGTTGGCGCAGTAAGGCCCTTAGAAAGCGATCATTTTTCAATTCAGACATGGAGATAATCCAGTATTCCTTCAGCGGCCTGACGGCCTTCCCAAATTGCGGTTACCACCAGGTCGGAGCCCCTAACCATATCGCCCCCGGCAAAGACCTGGGCATTCGAGGTTTGGAACTTATATTTTTGCTCTTCAGCCGCAGTAACGCCACCCCAGCTATTAACAGCAATATCATGCTCGGTAAACCAACTGGCCGGGCTCGGCTGAAAACCAAAGGCGACGAGAACGATATCGGCGGGAATAATTTGCTCGCTACCGGCAATCGGCTCGGGACGGCGACGACCATTTTCGTCGGGCTCACCAAGACGTGTTTCAACCACTTTAATGCCCGTCACACTACCTTCACCGACAATTTCAATCGGCTGGCGATTAAACAGGAAGTTAACCCCCTCCTCTTTGGCATTCGCCACTTCTCGGCGTGAACCGGGCATGTTCGCCTCGTCCCGACGATAGACACAACTGACACTGCTCGCGGCCTGACGTATCGCGGTGCGATTACAGTCCATCGCCGTATCACCGCCACCCAGTACCACGACTTTTTTACCGGCGGTATCGACGAACTGGTCATTTTGCTGAGACCAGCCCTGATTCTGATTCACGTTACCGATCAAGTAAGGCAGCGCATCGTACACGCCTTGCATATCCTCACCGGGGAAACCGCCTTTCATCGAGGTATACGTGCCCATGCCTAGAAAAACCGCATCGAACTCTTCAAGCAGGCTAGCGAACATCACATCCTTGCCGATCTCGGTATTCAGGCGAAACTCTATGCCCATGGCCTCAAACACCTCGCGGCGCTTGACCATTACCGACTTTTCTAATTTAAACTCGGGAATACCGAAAGTCAGCAAGCCGCCAATTTCAGGATGGCTATCAAATACCACAGAGCTGACACCGCTGCGCGCCAATACGTCGGCACAACCCAGACCCGCAGGCCCGGCGCCGACTATCGCGACACGCTTACCAGTGGCGACAACATTGGACAAATCGGGCTGCCAACCCATCGCTAGCGCGGTATCGGTAATGTACTTTTCAACACTGCCAATCGTCACCGCACCAAAGTCGTCATTGAGGGTGCAGGCACCTTCACAAAGCAGGTCCTGAGGGCAAACCCGGCCGCAGATCTCAGGCAGGGTGTTGGTCTGATGGCTAAGTTCGGCGGCTTCAATAATGTTGCCATCTGTCGCTAACTGCAGCCAATTGGGAATATAGTTGTGCACCGGGCACTTCCACTCACAATAGGGGTTGCCACAATCCAGGCAGCGATGGGCCTGCTCCTGAACCTCGGTTTTTTCATAGGGCTCATAGATTTCAGCGTAACCCGTGGTGCGCTGTTGAATCGACTTTTTGCTCGGATCCTGTCTTTTTAGATCGAGAAACTGAAAATCGTTGTTAGGCCGCTCAGCCATTATTACCACCTTGATTCTTTATGCTATCGCTTATAGTCATCGGCTTATTCCGGGCGCGCACGCGTCGTGGCCAACAAACCGCTTAAGGATGCGGATTTGGGTTTCACCAGCCAAAATTTCGCCACATAATCACCGAAATCTTCCAATAGAGTTGCACCCCATTCACTGCTCGTCTCCTCGACAAAACCCTCAATTACCTCGCGCAGATAATGGCGATGATTTTCCAGGGGCTCGGTAGTAATGCGGCTCAACTCAACCAGCTCCATATTGACCCGATCATAAAACTTGTTTTCCATGTCCAGCACATAGGCAAAGCCGCCCGTCATGCCGGCACCAAAGTTGTATCCCGTTGGCCCAAGAATGGTCACCACACCACCGGTCATATATTCACAACAGTGGTCTCCCGCACCTTCGACCACAGCCTGTGCACCCGAGTTTCGCACGGCGAAGCGCTCACCGGCACGACCCGAGGCAAACAGGCGACCACCGGTCGCACCGTATAAACAGGTGTTCCCCATGATAGGCGTTTCGCGACTGGCAAACTGACTGCCCTGAGGCGGTGTAAGAACGATTTTGCCCCCGGCCATACCCTTGCCAACGTAATCATTGGCATCACCGTCGAGATAAATATCCAGGCCGCCGGCATTCCAGGCCCCTAGCGACTGCCCAGCGACACCGGACAAACGCAGCTCAAGCGGTGTTGCCGCCATGCCCTGATTACCGTGGCGGCGAGCAATCTCACCGCTCAAACGCGCACCGATGGAGCGGTCGCAGTTCGACACCACGTAGGGGAAACGACCACCCGCTTTCGCCTCTATGGCCGGCAGCATGTCTGCCACCATTTGTTCAGCCAGCCGGCCTTTATCCCAGGGGGCATTTTTATCCTGCTGGCAAAACTGCGGCTTCGACGCCAAAAGATTGTCGGTATGAACAATGGGCGACAAATCGAGCTGCCCCTGCCGCGCCGTAACACCGGGCAGTAGTTCAAGCAAGTCAACGCGGCCGATCAGCTCCTGCAAAGTCGCCACACCGAGCACCGCTAGCCACTCGCGCACTTCTTCCGCCACAAAGAGGAAGAAGTTTTTCGCCATTTCGACCGTACCTTTATAGTAGCCGTCGCGCAGCTCCTGGTTCTGCGTAGCAACACCGGTCGCACAGTTATTCAAGTGACAGATACGCAGGTATTTACAACCCAGGGCCACCATCGGCGCGGTGCCAAAGCCAAAACTTTCAGCCCCTAAAATCGCCGCTTTTACCACATCGAGCCCCGTTTTTAGGCCGCCATCGGCCTGCACACGCACTTTGTCACGCAGATCATTGGCACGTAGGGTTTGATGCGTTTCGGCAAGACCCAGCTCCCAGGGCGAGCCGGCATAGCGGATCGAAGTCAGGGGACTCGCCGCCGTACCGCCGTCGTAACCGGAAATGGTAATCATATCCGCATAGGCCTTCGCCACACCGGCGGCAATGGTGCCGACACCAGGACGAGACACCAATTTAACCGAGATCAGCGCCTGCGGATTCACTTGCTTCAGGTCAAAGATCAACTGGGCGAGATCTTCAATCGAATAAATATCGTGGTGGGGCGGCGGTGAAATCAAGGTCACGCCCGGCACTGAAAAGCGCAAAGTAGCAATTAATTGATTAACCTTGCCGCCGGGCAACTGACCGCCCTCACCGGGCTTGGCACCCTGGGCCACTTTAATTTGTATCACCTCGGCATTGACCAAATAATGCGGGGTAACGCCAAAGCGACCCGAGGCAACCTGTTTGATTTTCGAACTTTTCAGCGTGCCGTAGCGCACCGGATCTTCACCACCTTCACCGGAATTCGAGCGTCCACCGAGACTATTCATGGCCTCAGCCAGAGCTTCATGGGCTTCGGGGGATAGGGCACCCAGAGACATGCCCGCCGAGTCAAAGCGCTTAACAATACTTAAAGCCGGCTCGACAGCGTCCAGCTCGATACTGGCACCATCAACTTTCAGCGCCATCATGTCGCGCAGTGAAGATATCGGCCGCTGGTTAACAAAATCAGCGTAGGCCCGCCAATCGGCGTAGTCGCCACTGCGTACAACTTTGTGCAGGGCCTGCACCACATCGGGATTAAAGGCGTGATATTCCTGGCCGTGAATATATTTTAATAAACCACCGGGAGCGACTGGCTTGCGAGCCAGCCAGGCATTAGCCGCCAGAGCTTGCTGATCCCCTTCAAAGTCACCGAAGTTAGCGCCCTGAATACGACTGACAATGCCCGGGAAGCAAAGGTCGACGACATCGTCACACAAGCCCACGGCTTCAAATAAAACAGCGCCGCGGTAGGAAGTGATGGTCGAAATACCCATCTTCGAAAGAATTTTCATCAAGCCTTTATTAATACCACGACGGTAATTTTTAAAGGCCGTATCGACGGTACCACTCAACTCACCGCTTTCGATCATGTCGCAAAGTACATGGAAGCTGAGGTAAGGGTAGACCGCGGAGGCGCCACAACCGATTAAGGCGGCTATTTGATGGGAATCACGCGCACTACCGGTGCTGGCGATAATATTGGCATCGCAACGCAGCTCCGCCCTAATCAGGTGATTGTGCACCGCGCCCACGGCAAACAACATTTGAATAGGCAGTTTATTTTCGGCGATATCGTGATCCGACAAGATACAGATCACCTTACCACCGCGAACGGCCTGCTCCACCTCTGCACAAAGATCGGTGATGGCCTGGCGCAAATCTTTTTTATCCGGATCGTAATTCAGGTCGAATTTCTGTACCGGAAAGGCCTCGTGGTCGTTATATTTCAGCGCATAGTATTTACGCGGGGACAGCACGGGGCTGTTGAGGTTAATGCGTATTGCGTGGTCGGCATCCTGCTCAAAGATATTCAGCTCTTTACCCAACTGGGTACTCAGCGACATTGCGATAGCTTCGCGCAAGGGGTCGATGGGGGGGTTGGTCACCTGGGCAAATTGCTGACGAAAATAGTCATACAAGCTACGGTTTTTCTGGGATAACACGGCCAAGGGGGCATCATCACCCATTGAGGCCGTTGCCTCCTGTCCACCTTCCGCAAGGGGCATCATCACCTGATTGCGGTCTTCAAAGGACACGCCGTAGAGCTTCATATAGGTATTGATTTGCTCGCGAGTCAGACTGCCCTCGAGCTCAATACCGTCTTCATCCATGGTCGATTCAATCGCGCGAACACCGGCTTTCAACCATTTTTTATAGGGTAATTCCCGGGAGAGACGGTGGTCAATCTCTTCACGGGTTTCAATCAAACCATCGACAACATCAATAGAGAGCATGTCACCCGGGCCAAGGCGGCCTTTTGCGACGACATTCTCGGGCGCGTAGTCGTAAACTCCAACTTCGGAGGCAACCGTGATAATGTCATCGTCCGTTAATACCCAGCGCGAAGGTCGCAAGCCGTTGCGGTCAAGGGCGCAGATCGCATAGCGGCCATCGGTCATTACCAGACCGGCGGGGCCATCCCAGGGCTCCATGTGCATGGACTGGTATTCAAAAAAGGCGCGCTCGCTGGGGTCTCTATCTTCAACATTATTCCAGGCCGGCGGAATCAACATCCGCACCGCGCGATGTAAAGGCATGCCGCCTATCGCCAGTAACTCCAGCATATTGTCGAGACTTGAAGAGTCTGAACCGGTGCGATTAACCAGCGGCACCACATCATTGAGGTCGGGTAATAACGGTGATTTAAACTTGGGGGTTCTGGCGACAGACCAGTTTCTATTACCCAAGATGGTATTAATCTCACCGTTGTGAGCCAGCATCCGAAACGGCTGGGCCAGTGGCCATTTAGGAAGGGTATTAGTTGAAAAGCGCTGATGGAAGACGCAAATTGCGGTCTCCAAACGCGGATCTGAAAGGTCTTTATAAAAATGCGGCAAATCGACCGGCATCATCAGCCCTTTATAGCAAATGACGGTTGCCGAAAAACTCGCTATATAAAAGGCCTTGTCTTCCGCCAGACGATTTTCAATATGACGGCGAGCAATAAATAGTCTCGCATCAAATTGCTTATCTTCCATTCCCTCTGGAGCGGCGATAAAGAGGTGCTCGATACAAGGTAGCGTCTCCACAGCGATGGGGCCAAGGCATTCGGGGTCCGTCGGCACCTCTCGCCAGCCACTCAGCGCCAAACCCTGGCGATCAAGCTCTTCGGCGACCACGCGCTTGGACTGTATCCGGCAATCAGCATCCTGGCTGAGCATCATCACACCAACGGCATACAGCGCGGGCAAACTTGTCGCACAAACGTCATTGGCGACACTGCGTAAAAAAGCATCCGGTTTCTGCAGCAACAGACCACAACCATCGCCGGTCTTACCATCGGCGGCAATACCACCCCGGTGAGTCATACAGGTCAGCGCTTCTACTGCCATCTGTAACAAACGGTGACTACTCTCGCCCTTGGTATGAGCAATCAAACCAAAGCCGCAGTTATCGCGAAACTCATCCAAACGATACAAGCCGTTCGCCATAAAAAACTCTTTTATAACAGTGAATTAGAAAGAAAACCCCCTCTCGAAAATCAAGGAGGTTCATACAAAAGGGGGGATATTTTACACGTCAAACGGCAGGGGGACAAATACGTCTTGCGAACTCAGCTTGCGGACAAAGTTTCCAGCAATAAATCAGCGTCATAATCAGCCGTGATTACCGCTTTACCCAGGCTTTCGAGAAGCACCAGGCGCACCTGACCAGCCAGTGCTTTCTTATCGACCGCCATCAATGAGAGGAACCTCTCCGCAGTCATCGTGGGGGGAACGATTGGCAAACCCGCCTGCTCTATCAGATTAACCACTCTTTCCCGATCAGCCCTTGAAATCCAGCCCAGGCGCATCGACAAATCAGCCGCCATACACATACCCGCAGCCACCGCTTCGCCGTGAAGCCATTGCCCATACCCCTCATGGGTCTCAATGGCATGACCAAATGTATGCCCGAGGTTAAGAATTGCTCGCAGCCCACTCTCACGCTCATCCTCGCTAACGACATGGGCTTTCAGCCGGCAGGAGTGCTCAACGGCATACAACACCGCGTCATCATCCCTTGCCAGTAATTGAGGCATATGCTCTTCGAGCCAAATAAAGAAATCCAGATCGGTAATAAGCCCGTACTTGATAACCTCCGCAATACCAGCCCGGTAATCACGTTCCGGCAAGGATTGCAGGGTCTGAATATCGATCAACACACATTGGGGCTGGTGAAATGCGCCAATCATATTCTTACCCAGGGGGTGATTGACCGCCGTTTTACCACCAACGGAAGAGTCAACCTGAGCCAACAAGGTCGTCGGTATCTGAATGAAGTTAACCCCCCGCTGATAACACGCTGCGGCAAACCCTGTTATGTCACCGACCACACCACCACCCAGCGCAATCAGTGTCGTCGAACGATCATGCCGATGATCTAGCAAAGCGTCGAAAATAGTATTGAGGGTTTCGATGGTTTTGAATTGCTCACCGTCTGGCAATACCAGAGTATCAAGCGTACGAGCATCGATATTTCCCAATAAGCTATCAAGATAGAGGGGCGCAATGGTCTCGTTACTCACAACCAACACCTGTTCGCCTTTAATATAAGGCGCCAAAGAACTGGCGCTGCTACGCAGGCAGCAACCAATCATGATTGGATAACTACGCTCGCCAAGATCGACGTTTAATACATTCATTAGATAGAGGCTAGAATTACCGGGCCGCAATTCTAGCACAGCAACAAGGCTGCCGAGTTAGTACGGGGCTTGACTAAACCTGTTGTCGAATCAGCGTAGCAAGCTCTTGCGCTGCTACCGATGGTGTTTTTTTATGCCCATCAAAAACAATATCGGCAATTTCTTTATATAAGGGTTCGCGCTCCTTAACAATACTCTCGATCATTGCCTGCTTGTCATCGACTTGCAGCAGGGGCCTTTTAGTATCTTGCTGCATGCGGTTATAGAGAACTTTGGCTGCAACCGAAAGATATACAACGATACCACTACGCTTAAGCAACGCCCTATTTCCACCATCCAATACCACACCGCCGCCCGTGGCAATCACTCTATTATTGCGGCTGGCCACCTCCCTAAGCATCGCAGACTCGCGCTTGCGAAAACCGACCTCCCCCTCGACATCAAAGATCCAGGCAATGTCCGCACCACAACTTTGTTCTATTTCGAGGTCGAGATCTACAAACGACTTGTCAAGCAAACGGGCCAGGTGTCGACCAATAGTCGTCTTACCTGCACCCATTGGCCCGACCAGGAATACAGGAGCCTGCTCACTCATCGATCGAGCAAAGGATCATTAACAATTTTTGGTGTTATAAAAATCAGTATTTCTCGCTTAGTACGGTCTGAAACGTTTTTGCGGAATAAGCGACCAATATAAGGTATATCACCCAACACTGGCACTTTCTGAACACCAGTCACCTCTTCCATTTGAAAAATACCACCCAAAACCAGGGTTTGCCCATCGCCCACGAGCACCTTGGTTTCTATTTCTGTTACATCAATGGTTGGCTCAGAACCACCATTGGCGGTAGGCACGTTCGCACCAACTGTATCCTGGTTAATAATCAAATCCATGATTACTCGATTATCGGGCGTAATTTGCGGTGTCACCTCTAATTTTAACACCGCCTCTCTAAACTCAATGTCAGTCTCGCCACTGGAGGTACCTGACTGGTAAGGGATTTCGGTACCCGCTTTAATAATGGCTTTTTGCTTGTCTCCAGTAAGTAGCTTAGGCTGAGATAGTATTTCTCCAAAGCCGTCATTTTCAAGAGCACTTAACTCAAGATCGATCATCGTATTATCTGTTATCAAGCCCAGCGCCAAGCTTCCCGTAGGGTTAGCCACCCCAAGGTCGACACCTAGGCTCTCAGCAAGATCCAAAGCCCCAGTGCCCCCAAAGAACTCCGCCGGAGAGCCTGGGTCACTATCTAATATCTCTCTGCTTCCACCGAATTCAAAAATATCGCTGTTTGGCGTTCTGACGCCCGCAATACCCCACCTAACACCCACTTCCTTCTTAAAATCGGTACTGGCAATGATTATTCTCGCCTCAATCTCTACCTGTCTTACAGGGATATCTATGACTTTAATCAGACGGTAAAACTCGTCAATTTTATCTTGTACATCGGTCAAGATAATCGTGTTGGTCCGCTCATCAACAATGGCACTACCCCGCTCGGATAAGATACTCGATGTTGCGTTCTCATCATCACCGCCACCGCCACCGCCACCTTCGTCAGCATTGAACAGATCAAATAACTCCCTGGCATCAGCATATTTAATACGAACGAACTCCGTCACCAGCGGTGCGAGTTCTACCAATTGCTTGTTCGCTTCAACCTGTAAGCGCTCACGCTCAGCAATTTCTACCGCAGGAGCAACAAGTAAGACATTCCCTTCTTGTCGCTTATCCAGGCCCTTAGATTTTAAAACTATTTCAAGAGCCTGATCCCAGGGCACATTTTTGAGGCGCAAGGTAATGTTGCCGACGACGGTATCACTGGCAACCAGGTTGAGATCGGTGAAATCCGCGATCAACTGTAAAACTGATCTGACTTCAATATCCTGAAAATTCAGCGACAATTTTTCTCCGGTAAATTCAAAGCGAGACTTTCTTTCCTCAAGCTCTTCTTTAGTTGGCCGCTTCACACTGACAACATACTGATCGTCTGCCTGGTAAGCCAAATAATCATATTCACCGTTAGCTGCAATCACAACTTTTGTCGTAGAGCCGTCAGTTTGGCTGTCAATCGTTGTTATGGGTGTCGCGAAATCAACCACATCCAGCTTTCGATTTAAAGTCTCAGGTAAGCCCGTGCGATAAAAGTTAAGAACAATATTTTGCCCAACTCGGCTAACATCAACCGTGGTATTTGCATCTGCCAGGCCTATAGAAACCAAGCCCTCGCCATTTTCACCACGCCGAAAATCAACATCAGTAATCGATTTACCGGATTTATCACCCTCATTTGCACTCATTGTTTTTGAGGGGGCAAGTAATGGGCTGTCCGCTTTTTCTACGAGAGAAGCACCCGTAGACGCGCCAATAAGAAGCCTCATCCCACCTTCCTCTTGAAAGGTTTCAAAACCAACGGGGTCTTGCAGGTTAACTATTACCCGGGTTTTCCCTCCCGCACTGAGTACAACGACACTCTGAGCATTATCGAAAGCCAGAGGGTATTTTTTCTTATCGAGGGCGCTCGAAGTATCTTCAAACTCGAGGACAATACGAGCAGGAGAATCTATGGCATAACTTTTTGGCTCTGGCAAACCACTGCTAGCGCCGAGTTTAATTTCAAAGCGACCCCCAGGTAGGGATGAAAAACTAATATCGTCAACAGTCGCAGCTTCTGCAAAAGCAGGCTGTAACAGGATAAAGCTTGATAAAACCGCCACCACAGTCTTTGACATAAGCCCTGCCAACTGCTTGATAAGATTCATTCCTAACTCCTCAACATTTCTCATTAATTGCTCCCCCTGAGGGCCAACGTTCTGGGCCGTTCAACCCAGCCACCTTTCCCATCAGGGACAATTTCTAGTACTTCCATTCGTGTATCCGAGACATTGGTGATTCTGCCGTGGTTTTTACCCACGTAATTACCAATGGTAATTCTGTGCACACCACCATCACCATCATCGATCAGGGACCAGGTTGTACCACCCTGATCAAGCACTCCCACTAGTGAAAATGACGAAAAGTTAAACCCCTCAAGATACTCTTTTTTGCGATTTTCATCTGGCTCCACAGCCAGCTTGCCAGAAGAGTCTTCTTTAGCGATAGCTGACAAAGGCATATCAAAAGGACTACGAAAGGCAATGGCGCTGTAGCGAAAGGTTTGGTAGGGCCGAAAGGTCGGTAGCGGCTCTATCTCTCCTACAGGTTGATTTTTAGCGTCCTCCATAAACACCTGTAAATCTTTATGCTGCCGATCACCGCAACCCGTGATCAGGCCAAAAGCCATTGCTAGCGTGACTGCTCTTATTATAATACCGGTATCCATGTTCAATCTTCCTGACCCTTATATCGATAGGTTTTCGCTTCGACTTCAAAGACAAGTCGATTTCCTTCTTTATTTGCCTTCATCGAGTAATTATGCAATGTGACAATCCTTGGCAAGCCGGCGACACCACTGACAAAGGTCCCGACGTCATGATACCCACCCTCTGCAACAATTTTGATGGGTAACTCCACATAAAACTCTTCCGATTGTTCAGGCTGCAGAGAAATGGTCTTAATTTCCAAACTACTGCCATAGCCAATTTCGGTAATATCTTCTAACAAACCGGGAACTTCGGTATCACCGGGCAACTGGGCTAACAATGTTCCGAACGACTCTTCAACTTCAATCATCTGTTGTCGATACGCCTCGAGATTTGCTGCCTCAAATGCTTTTTCCTGGTAAGTCTTACGCAACGCAGTCTCTTTCGCAGCAACCGACTCCAGGCTGAGGTATAAATCCTTAACGTGGAAAAAGTAGCCCAGCACAACAATCAAAATAAACGCTGCGGAACAAAGTAACGTTTTAAAAAGAACAGGCCAAACCCCGATATTTTGATATTCCAGCTCCGAAACATCCAGTTTGGCCATCTGGAACCCTTTATTGTCGTTGCCCACCTTAAACCCCCTCGCCTTCTTCGTTCTCTTCATCTAACGTCATATCCAGTCTGACCTGGAGCTCGAAACGGCTGCCCTGCTCACCGAGGGTGTCATCTGCTTCAACCTTGGTTAGGTTGGGCTCTTTAAATCGATCAGAGGCATCGAGTTGGCGCATTAATGTCGAAATTCGATTGTTCGATTCGGCAAACCCGACCAGCGCCACATTATCACCGACACGCTTTACCTCAACAAAGAACACGCCACTTGGCACCGAACGTACAAACTCGTCAAACACTTTTACAACACCGGGGCGATTCCCCTGCAGAGCCTTAATAACCTCCATACGCTCCAGTACTTGCTGTCGGCGTAACTTGAGCTCTTTAATTTCCTTAACTTTCTCATCGAGAACAGCTATTTCACGCTTTAAAAAATTATTTCTATCAGCCTGCCAATCTATTTGCCAATTGACCCAATAACCCCAGACTACGGCCAGCAGCAACGCAACAGCAGCCACCATCCCGAGAATAATCAAAAACTCTTTCTTTTTTTCCTGCCGCTGGATTTCTCGCCAGGGAAGTAAATTAACATTCGCCATGGTTATTCAAAACTCCTTAGTGCCAAGCCTGCCGCTATCATCATTGCCGGTGCATCTACAGCTAAAGCCACAGCATCCACTTTGCTACCTACGGCCATATTGGCAAATGGATTAGCAATAATCGTCGGCAAACCCAGCTTTTCTTCCACCTCCTCCCTCAAACCATCCGTCGCGGCCACACCACCCGCTAAAACTAAGCGGTCAACGTAGTTATATTGACTAGAGGAAAAGAAGAACTGTAATGATCGAGAGATCTGTTGGATTAAGGCTTCTTTAAAGGGCTCAATAATTTCCGTTTCATAATCTTCCGGCAAACCACCCTGCTTTTTCGCCTGCCCCGCCTCTTCTAACGAAAGGCCATAGCGACGCTGGATTTCCTCGGTAACCTGTCTCCCGCCAAAAAGCTGCTCTCGGGTATACAAAGTCTTGCCCTCAACCAACACACTTAGGGTCAACATCGTCGCCCCAATATCGGCAATGGCAACAACTTGCTCACCCAGGTTATCAAGCTGTTCCGTGATCAGGTTAAACGCTCGCTCAATAGCGAAAACTTCCACATCAACTATTTTTGGCGTCAGACCTGCTGCACTTAAAGCCTCGACACGAAGATCGACATTTTCACGGCGGCAGGCCGCCAGCAAAACATCTACCTGATCGGGATTCACTTCTGATGGCCCAATCACCTCGTAATCCAAGGCAACTTCATCCAGAGGATAGGGGATGTATTGATCCGCCTCAAGGGACAGTTGAGATTCCATAGCCTGATCACTCAGGTCACCGGGCATCTCTATCACCTTGGTAATAACGGCAGAACCAGCTACCGCTACGGCCGCGTCCTGTGTCCTTGGCTTCGCCTGAGTCACCACTTTACGAATGGTTTCCTCCAGCGCATCCACGTCATTGATATTTTTCTCTACCACTGTGCTCTGCGGCAAAGGGCGAACCAGGTAACTCTCAACCCGATAGCGATTACCCACTCTACTCAATTCGAGCAACTTGACAGTGGATGATGTTATATCAATCCCTAGAACAGGCTTGGTTTGCTTATCCAGAAAACTAAAAATCCCCATTTTTATTCTTTAATCCCTACAGTTTGGCAAAATTAATAACAATGTACGTTGATTAGCTGTTCAAACTTTTCAAGTACAAATAACCGAGCGCTTACCACTATAATGATGCACCACTACAAGCCGGCCAACCCCAATTGATGAAACACATTGCAACTTTGCTGCTTCGCTTCACCTACCTGCTGTTCATTCCAGCACTGGGCGGCGCGCTAATCGTCACTACCAGCTTGTACCTCTACCTTAGTCCGAAATTACCTTCAGTGGAAACCCTCAAAACCGTTAAACTTCAAACACCTTTGAGAGTTTATTCACAAGATATGAAACTTATTGGCGAGTTTGGTGAAAAACGCCGAACGCCCATTAGCTTCGACGCAATCCCCCCTCTTTTTGTCAAAGCGGTTCTCTCTGCCGAAGATGACGGCTTCTATTCCCACATTGGTGTCGATTTTAAAGGTTTGGCGCGAGCAGCTCTGGAACTGGTTACCACTGGCCACATTCAAACCGGTGGCAGCACCATCACCATGCAGCTAGCCAGAAACTTTTTCCTCACCCGAGAGCAAAGCTTTATTCGTAAATTCAATGAAATATTGCTGGCGCTGCGCATCGAAGATGAATTAGAAAAAGATGAAATACTCGCACTTTACGCCAACAAAATTTATCTCGGCAATCGCTCCTACGGGGTAGAAGCCGCCGCCATGACCTACTACGGCCAATCGATTAGCGAACTGTCTCTGGCTCAAATGGCCATGATTGCAGGCCTGCCCAAAGCACCCTCTCGATTTAACCCCATTATCAATCCAGAGCGCGCATTGACCCGACGCAACTGGATACTTGGGCGCATGTATAAGCTTGGACACATTGATCGAACAGCACTGGAGACAGCTCGAGGCGACACGATTACCGCTGAATACCATGGTTCACTAAAAGATTACGATGCGCCCTATGTCGCGGAAATAGCCCGGCAAACGGCGGTGGACTTGCTCGGGGCTGAGGCCTATACATCAGGCTTCACCGTATTGACAACGATTGATAGTACGCTGCAGAGCTACGCCGACCAGGCCCTGATTAACGGACTGCTCAGCTATGACTGGCGCCACGGCTACCGCGGCCCGGAAGCTAATTTTGCCAAGCCGGGACAATGGCCAGCCGCTTTAAAAAACACAGCTCCCGGGCAAAGACTGCAGCCCGCCATCGTTACCGGCGTTGAAACAAGTAGCATCATTCTGCTAACGCGAGATCAGTCCAGCATTACACTGAGCACAGAAGGCAGACTGAAGGGCTTGAGAACTTATATTTCGGAAAATAAACGCAGCGCACCGATTAAAGATCTCAGCAGCGTATTTTCCATCGGCGACCTCGTTCGTATCAATAAGGCGGAAAATGGCGAGTGGCAGTTGACACAAATCCCCGATGCCCAGGCTGCCCTCGTCTCCCTCACTCCCGATACCGGCGCAATACGCGCGATGTCGGGCGGACTCAACTTCTATCGCAGCCCCTTTAACCGCGTGACCCAGGCCCAGCGCCAGCCGGGATCAAATTTCAAACCCTTTATTTACTCTGCCGCCTTAGAAAAAGGCATGACACCTGCCAGCATTATCAACGACGCCCCGCTCACCTTCGATGACAAAAATATCGAAACCCAGTGGCGGCCCGTCAACAGTGGCGGCAAGTTTTACGGCCCGACGCGACTGCGCCAGGCCCTCTATTTATCCCGCAACCTCGTCTCCATTCGCGTTCTGCAATCGACCGGTATTGCTTACGCCATCAACACGGCAGCTAAATTCGGCTTTAACCCGAAACAACTACCCCACGATTTATCCCTCGCCCTGGGTAGTCACGCCGTCACACCACTGGCCATTGCCGGTGGTTATGCGACCTTTGCCAACGGCGGTTACAAAATTGAGCCCTACCTTATTGAGCACATTACCGACAGTGACGGCGAGAATATTTTCCAGGCAATGAACCCCCTCGTGTGCCGTAGCGACTGCGCTGACATAAGTGCCTCAAAAGAGAGTGACGTCGATACTGATAACCTGACAGCGCAAAATGCACAGCTCGAAGAAGCAAGCCCTGTACGCCCTACAGCAGAGCGAATACTAGAGCCCCGCATCGCCTACCTGATTGATTCCATGCTCAAAGATGTCGTTAAAAGAGGCACCGCGACAAAAGCACGAGCCATGAAACGCACTGATATCGCCGGCAAAACCGGTACCACCAACGGCCCCAGGGATGCCTGGTTTTCGGGCTACAATCCCGACCTGGTAACCACCACCTGGCTTGGTTTCGACGACAACCGCAAGCTCGGTCGACGAGAATTTGGGGGATCGGCCGCCCTGCCCATATGGATGGATTATATGAGTAAAGCACTGGCCAGGCTCCCCCAGCGCCGCCACCCGCAACCGGCCGGACTGGTCTCAGTTCGTATTGACCCAAGCACCGGACTGAGGGTTTCACCCAGCGAAAAGAATGGTATTTTTGAACTCTTTCGAGAGGAAAACCTTCCGGCCTATGGCGATACCAGCAATCCTGATCAGATTTTCGAAACTGACAATTCGCTACCGGAAGATATTTTCTAGGTCTACTTCTTTAATTCTGGTCTAGCTCTTTACCTTGAGACCCGACAATAAATCCCGCCAGGGAAAAGCGCTATCGCCCAGCACATAGAAATAGGGATTGAGCAGTTCATCTTTCTGGTTGTAGCGCAGCGGCTCCAAATCGAAATTTAATACCTGGCCACCCGCCGCCTCAACAACTGCCTGCGCTGCCGCCGTGTCCCACTCCATGGTCGGCGCCAGCCGTGGATAGATATCGGCACTACCCTCGGCAACCAGACAAAGCTTCAACGAGCTACCCATATTGCAGGTGTCGGTTTGACCCAGGTCTTTCGCCAGACGTGTCAGTAAATCATCCACAGCACCAGCCCCATGACTACGACTCGCTACCACCGTCACCGGCTGATCGGCGCCACCCCGTCCGCTCATTGTGCGCACAGCAATACGCTGTGCTGGCTGATCACCTTCAATTTTTTGCGCACCTGCACCACTTAAACCGGTGTAAGTAACACCACTCACAGGCACATGCACCACCCCCAAAATGGGCACATGATTTTCAACCAGAGCGACATTCACCGTAAACTCACCACTGCGTTTGATAAATTCTTTAGTGCCATCGAGAGGATCAATAATCCAGTAGCGCTGCCATTGGCTACGCTCTGAAAAGGGCGGCGCTGCCGCTTCCTCACTCAATACCGGCGCGCCATCCAGCAAACCCTCTAAACCGCCGACCAAAATATGGTGAGCCGCTAAATCAGCCGCAGTGAGTGGCGACTCATCCGCTTTCACTTCTACACCAAGGTCACTGCGGGCATAAATTTCCAGAATCGCCTCACCGGCACGACGACACAGCGCCACCACCTTATCCATCACTTCTTCGTTCACAACTGTCTGATCCACACTCACTCCCGTCATCCCTTAAATGTTAAAAATGTCATTCACCTACTTGATCGGTGACGACTGTAAATAATCGCGCGCCATATATAAGGCCGTAATCGAAAGTCCATCACTAACATCCGCGCGCGCAACCAGCTCGGCCAAATTGTCGAGCGGCCACTCCATAGTCGCCAGGGGCTCCGGCTCATCACCCGGCAATGATTCTTCGTAGAGATCCCAGGCTACTAGCACATCGATGCTGCGCTCCATATAAGAAGGCGTCAAATGAATACTCTTTAAAAACCGCAATTCACGAGCACCAACTCCCGCCTCTTCCTTTAACTCCCGATTGCCCGCAGTGAGATTGTCCTCCCCCGGATCAATCGCCCCCTTTGGCAGACCCCATTGGTAAGCATTAATGCCGGCACTGTATTCCTGCACCAATATAACCTCACCCTTCGCCGTTACCGGCACTACAGCCACAGCACCGTAACCCGCCGAAGCCAGGCGTTCATAAGTCCGCTCGACACCGTTAGAAAAGCGCAAATCCAGCTGCTCCACACGGAAGAGGCGGGTTTGGGCGATACGCTCTCGCTTCAAAATCAGGGGATTAGTCGGCATACTCAAGCCTTTCGTTTTGACTGTCGTTTCAATTCATTCGTTTTACTTCAAAAGGTATTATCGACCATGCTCGAC
>MAAC01015570.1_pt1 | contig 36994 bp, 42 predicted proteins | sample 1115981 | NCBI WGS metagenome assembly MAAC01 (sample SAMN04961126, study PRJNA320927) | seawater metagenome | isolation source: sample BD02T64 sea water enriched with oil for 64 days | place: USA:Gulf of Mexico | collected 2013-07-27 | reverse complement strand
AAAGTGATATTTACTCATGTCTTCATTTTCAGGAAAGGGCAAATTTAAGGGTATTGTACGAAAGACAAAAGTTTAAACGTTGTAATAATAATTGTATTTTTACATTTCCAAATTAATAAAAAACTATGGCATCTTCTTTTGAGAAATACCAAAAACGAAGATTGATATCTTCTTATTTTTCGGTAGTAATAAGTATTTCGTTGGTATTGTTTTTATTGGGATTACTGGGATTATTAGTGTTAAATTCAAAAAGGGTAGCCGATTATTTTAAAGAACAAATCTCTGTTACTATTTTCTTAAAAAACGATGCCAAAGAAGTAGAAGTTACACAATTGAAGCAAAGTTTAGCACTTGCAGAATACACGAAGTCTGCAGAATACATCTCTAAAGAACAAGCTGCTGAAGAACACAGTGTTACTATCGGTGAAAATTTTACGGATTATTTGGGTTATAATCCTTTACAAAATAGTATCGACGTTCATTTAATTGCAGAATTTGTTACCCCCGAATTAATTGAAGAAATCACAATTGAAATTAACAATAAAGACTTTGTAGACGATGTAGTTTATGATAAACCTTTAATTGCGAAACTCACAGAGAATGTAAAAAAGATAAGCTTTTGGGTGTTAATTGTAAGTAGTGTATTTCTTTTTATTGCAGTGTTATTAATCAATAGCTCTATCCGCCTTTCGGTGTACGCAAAACGATTTACTATAAAAACTATGCAAATGGTGGGTGCTACCAAAAAGTTTATTAGACGACCATTTATATGGAGAAGTGTACGATTAGGAATCATAGGATCTATTTTGGCAATGATTGGTATGGGGGTGGTTTTATATTACCTCAACAATAGTTTTGTGGAACTTAAACTAATAGAAAACAAAATAATACTTATAGGATTGTTTGGGTTTATATTTTTTATGGGAGTTTTTATCACTTGGGTAAGTACTTTTATTGCAACACAAAGATTCTTGAATTTAAAAACGGACGAATTGTATTATTAATGCTTTGAAACTTCGACTGGCTCAGCACAACGCTTCGCTCAGCGACCAAATTTAAAAATAAAACTATTACCTTGCAGCCGTCAAAATATTGACATTTAAGTATAGAATATATTGCATAAACAGCAGTATATAAAGCTGTTATTTCTATTGAATTTAATTTAATTATGGGAGAAAAAAAACGAAAAGAAGCAACTAAAACAACAGGTCAATTTATATTTCGTCGTAAGAATTATAAGTTTATGCTAATTGGTATTGGCTTTATCGTCTTAGGATTTATCTTAATGGCCGGTGGCGGTAGTGATGATCCTAACGTTTTTAATCCTGAAATCTACCATTGGAGACGTATTCGTTTGGCTCCAACATTTATACTTATTGGTTTTGCTATTGAAGTATATGCCATTTTATTAAATCCAAATCCTAAAAAATAAGAATGGATAGTTTAGATGCTATAATCCTTGGTGTTATTCAAGGATTTACCGAATTTTTACCAGTTTCTTCCAGTGGACATTTAGAGTTAGGAAAAGCAATTTTAGGAGATGATTCCATTCCTGAAGACAGCATGCTTTTTACCGTAGTACTACATTTTGCAACTGCATTAAGTACTATTGTTGTTTTCAGAAAAGACATCTGGGAATTATTTAGCGGCTTGTTAAAATTTAAATGGAATGAAGAAACACAGTTCTCCCTAAAAATTATTATTTCTATGATTCCTGCAGTTATTATAGGCTTATTTTTTGAAGAACAATTAGAGTCCTTTTTTGGAGGAAACATTGCTTTTGTGGGAGCTATGCTACTTGTAACCGCACTTTTACTTTGGTTGGCAGACCGATCTAAAAACACAGGTAAAAAAGTAACCAACAGCAATGCTTTTATTATAGGTATTTCGCAAGCAATTGCTATGTTACCTGGAATCTCCAGAAGTGGCGCGACTATTTCAACCTCAGTTCTTTTAGGAAATGATAAAAGTAAAGCTGCACGTTTTTCATTTTTAATGGTAGTTCCTTTAATTTTTGGAAAAATCGCTAAAGATTTAGTTGGAGGAGAACTATTTTCTGAATCGATCAATTACACTTCACTAAGCTTAGGATTTATTTCAGCTTTTGTTTGTGGATTAATTGCCTGTACTTGGATGATTAAATTGGTGCGACAAAGCAAACTTTCTTACTTTGCTATTTACTGCGTTATTGTTGGTTTAATTGCAATCGGATTTAGTTTTTATAATTAATTATGAATACGCTCGAAGACTATAAAGAAGGAAAAGTACTGCTTATTGACAAGCCCTTAAATTGGACTTCTTTTCAGGTAGTAAATAAAATTCGCTGGTTGATCAAGCAGCAATTCGAGATTAAAAAAATAAAGGTAGGGCATGCAGGTACCTTAGACCCATTAGCAACTGGATTACTCATTCTTTGCACTGGAAAATTCACCAAAAAGATTGAAACATACCAAGCACAAATAAAGGAATATACAGGCACTATAACATTAGGTGCTACTACTCCCAGCTACGATTTAGAATCTGAAATAGATAAAACTTTTGATGTTTCGAATATTACTTCGGAAGAAATACAGAAAGCGACACATCAATTCATTGGAGAAATACAACAACAGCCTCCTGTTTTTTCAGCTTTAAAAAAAGATGGAAAACGGTTATATGAATATGCACGGGCTGGTGAACAGGTTGAAATTCCAAAGAGAACGATTCACATTTCAGAATTTGAAATCACTAATATTGACATGCCAAATGTTGGTTTTAGGGTTATTTGTAGCAAGGGGACTTATATCCGCTCTTTGGCTCACGATTTTGGAAAAGCTTTGAATAATGGCGCACATCTTTCTGCACTTCGACGAACTAAAATTGGTGATTTTTCGGTGGAAAATGCGGTTTCAATTGAAGGTTTTGAAGAATCATTAAAACTATAACGTACTCTTTATTAAATAAATTCATTATTTTTAAAATATGAATTTCGACTATTCTTATAAAGCATTTTTAATTGCATGCCTTTTGGTTGGCAATCTAGTTCTACTGATGTATAGTATAAAGCTTTCAAAAGTGGAAGAAGTTCAAGAGGAGGAATATAACCTAGAAATTACTACTGAAGATCTATTCCCAGAAGAAGAGCTAGCAACTCTTACTTCAGAAAAGGTAAAGGTGGAAACTCATAAAGCCTTTAATGAAGCTGAAAAATTTATTTCGGAACAAGAAAACGAACGCAGTGAACTTTCAGAAAATACTCAAGACAAATTGGAGGAAATGAATGATGCGATTGAAGGAATAAATACCAAACAGACCACATCCAAAGTTTCTAAAAAATCCTATTCAGACAAAAAAGAAAAAAAAGAAACTTCCTCTAATAATAAAAGTGGAGAAGAAGAATCTAATAACCCAAATAGCACAAACAGCTATCAATTAGTAAATCGTAATGCAATACATTTTCCTAATCCAGTATACACTTGCGATAGCTTTGGAAAGGTAGTCTTGCGTATTGAGGTAAATAATTTAGGCAAAGTTGTTCTAGCAACATTTAATAAAAATTCTTCTACGACCGCTAACGAATGTTTAATAGATAGTGCTATTAAATATGCAAAAAAGACTCGATTTAATACTGCTAGCAACAACCCTATTCAAATGGGAAGTATCACTTATATTTTTCCTGGGCAGCGATAATTTAAGCTATCATCTTCATTAAATCGCTAGCAATACTATTTCCTTTATCCTTATTATACCAAACTTGAATATCCTTTTTAAATTCTGGAGTTAAAGTGTCATTATTCTCTTTAAAATCTTTTGTCATATCCATCACCTTTGAAGGAGAAGGTCCCCAATCGCTAATAACTTCTTTAGTATCATTATTAAAAGCAATCAGTTTTGGAATCGATTTAGTCCCATTAGTTAAAAACTTATTCATCAATTCTTCGTTTTCATCCCGATGCAAAACCTTTAAATCTATGTTCTTTGACAGTCCAGTTAATTTATTCATTATAGGCATAGCGTGAGCAGCATCCCCACACCAACTTTCTGTAAGTACTAACCAAGTGACGTTATCATTATAGTTTTGAAATTTTTCTGAAACCTCTTCAGAAATCTTCGTTGTCTTATCTAAACGCTTCATCCTCGAATTATTTAATAATGTATATTGAGAAAGGGCTTCCGATTGATAAGGTCCAGAACTAGTTCCTTTTTCTACATGTTCTGCTACTTGAGTTCTAAACTCATCATAACTAATTGCCTTGTGGATGCTATTATTTACTAAGGCGTTTTTTTCTGTATTGGCATTGGTGTTTTTTTCCATAGGTACTAAGACGTACTAATTAAAAAAAACTTACTACTTTAGTTTTTCTAATATTTTTTTATGGAAAAACAACGATGTGCTTGGCCTGGTAAAGATCCTTTATACCTTACTTATCACGATGAAGAATGGGGTGTTCCCGTTTACGACGAAACAAAACTTTTTGAGTTTTTACTTTTAGAAACCTTTCAAGCAGGCTTAAGTTGGATTACTATTTTAAGAAAACGTGAAAACTTTAGAAAAGCCTTTGATGATTTCGATTATAAGAAAATCGCAAATTATTCCGAAGAAAAAATTGCTTCTTTATTACAAGATGCAGGAATTATTCGTAATAAATTAAAAGTAAGGTCGGCAGTTACCAATGCACAAGCTTTTATTGAAATTCAAAAGGAATTTGGAAGTTTTAAAAAATATATCTGGGCTTTTGTAGATGGGAAACCTATACAAAACACATTTAAATCCATGTCCGAAATGCCAGCCAACACTCCTTTAAGCGATACGATAAGCAAGGATTTAAAAAAACGTGGATTTAAATTTGTAGGCTCAACTGTTGTTTATGCCCATATGCAAGCTACGGGTATGGTTAATGACCATTTGGAGAGTTGTTTTAGATATAATGAGGTATAAGCTTAATCAATTTCGAAATTAGTTAAGTATACATTATCCTCTGTATATAACTTTAATGCTTTTAAAGATTGCTGATATCGATATAGAAGTATTTTTTCTTGAGGTTCTACTTCTGAAAAAAGTTTTTCGAACCATTTTTTAGATTCAGAATAATCACTCCTAAAATAACAAGCATTTGCTAATTCTTTATAAATAGAAATGGTTCCATAGCCTTCGTTTACAACCTGGGTGTACACTTTCACAATATCAATATCCTTATTTACATCTATTTCCCCCTCCGTTTGAGAGTTGGAAGTCCATGATAAACAGACAATAGATAAAATTAAAAATATTTTATTTGTTTGCATAAATAGGAATATAAATTTCGTTTGCAAATATGCTAATTATATTTTGCGTATCAAATCTCTTAGCATCAGTTTAACCATTTGGATTAAAAAGACTTACACGAAATATTTATTAAATATATTACATTTTAATTACTTTCTTGGTTACGGTGCCAAAATCTCCATTAAAAGAGACAAACAAGGAACCTTTCCAATCTTGATTTAGATCTAGGGTAATAATTCCATTACCATTATCGATACTAGTTTCAAACAGTTTTTGACCTAAAACATTATAAATAACAACTTGTAAAGGTCCTCCAATATTATTTAAATTAAAGGATACCTTATCTTTACTTGGGTTTGGAAAAGGAGCCGATATATTATTGTTAGCCCATTCTTCATTAGAAAGATTTTCTACAACCATAGTCCAAAACCCTTCTGGCGCTACAATTGGGCGAGCTAACGTTTTACCAGAATTGGCTTCCGCTTCTATATAATATTCTATATTATTTGTCGAATTTGGAATACTAAGATCTGTAGACCAATCGTCCCCACTAACAAGAGACATAGCCGCTTGGCTATAATCCGTATTTCCTTCCTCACGCCAAAATACTGTTGCAGTATTAATACCAGAATCATGTTTAATCATAGCGTTCACAGAAACCGTTGAATTAGAATTAGCCTCATCAATTGGTTGATGAACAATCCATAATGGATCTTCAACTCCAATAGTATGCGTAATACAATGAATAGCTCCAAAAAGAGAAATAAGATTTTCTCCAGGGTTATCTACATCTACACCTACAATATTATAGCCAGGTAATAATTCTTGGTATTTTTCTAAAGCTGGACCATCAACCTCATCTCTATAAACTGGTACAATTACAGATTTATTAATAAAAACTGAATTGCTAAAAGTGCGGTAAGAACCTCCTGTATCTGGATAATTTCCTCCAGAACTAGGCGGAGCATCTATCCATTCCACTTCATAAGGAGTACCGAAAGGAGATTGAAAATTACTTATTACATATTCAATGTTCTCCTCAATTTGTGGGCCATCTGCAACACCATCTGGGTATCTACTCACCAATAGTGTTTCTTCATCCAAAAGCTTCATATGCATATCGATATGGTGAATGGCATCATAAGGCAAAGTTTCCATTTTAATAAAGTTTTCAATCCCCATATAGAGGTTCATGATCTCATCTATTTGTTCTTCTGTTTTAACAGATACATTATAAGGATTTCCAGCTGCATTTTCATCTAAAATCAAATTAGACGCAAAGGCATTTCCTAAACCATCCGACATATAATTACCTCCAGTATTAACCAAATCGTTTGTACCAGTATTAGTTTCATAAATTGGAAAGCCTAAAAGGTTTGCATGAGCGATAGGCATTACATTATCAAAAGGACGAGGTCGATTGTAGATCCAATCTGCAAAAGCTCTTTCTCCTACATCGTCTGAATAGATTGTGTTTCCGCCATAGTCCCTAATCCAAATACTATTACTGTCTTCATTTAAAAATATAACATTTGTTAAATCTACTCCAGCATTGGTTAAATAATTTGAAACAGAAGATTCGTTTTGAGTAGTGATGATTACTTTACATTCACTTACTCCTACCTCAACAATTTGTCTTAGAATATTTTGAAAACCCGAAGTCCATCTTACCACTAAATACTCTACCTCTTCCCATTCTGCAGCAGCTCGTACAGGTCCAGAAGGAGGATCTGACATTCCATTATTCTTAAATTGAAATTGAGAAAGTATTCCTTTTTCAGTTTCAGATAGTCCTTTGGGAAGTAATTCCTTTTCTTGAGAAAATAGAAGAGTTGTACTAAATACTAATAAGAATAAAAAGACGAATTTTTGGGGTAAAAACTTCATGTTCAATAGATTTAAAAAATAATGACGAAGATAGTCATTTTCCTATCTCTTAGAGTTAAATCTCTTAGGAATCTAGGTATTTCAGAAACTCAATTCTGGGTATTTCATCGGCGCCAAGGCTTTCCAAATGGGGCGTATACATCTGGCAATCTATTAACTTGTAGTTATCTATTTTCAGTTTTTCTATTAAAAAGTAAAATCCAACTTTTGAGGCATCACTTACTTTCGAAAACATACTTTCCCCACAAAACACTTTTTTTTCTGGTAAATCTATACCATATAACCCTCCTACTAAATCTTCTCCTTCCCATACTTCAACTGATAAAGCGTGACCTAATTGATGTAATTCATTATAAGCCTTTTGCATTTCTTCTGTAATCCAAGTTCCAGCTTGTCCATTTCGTTTAATAGTAGAACAATTTTTCAGTACTTCTGAAAAACAAGAATTAAAAGTCACCCTGAATTTATTTCTGTCTATCGTTTTTTGAAGGCTTTTGGAGACATTAAAATTGGAAAGAAATAATACCATCCTAGGATCTGGGCTCCACCACATAATTGGCTGCCCCTCATCATACCAAGGAAAAATACCAGAATGATACGCAAGTAATAATCGCTTAGTACTCAAATCTCCACCAACAGCAAGTAGCCCGTCAAAATCTGTTTCATCGGGTTTAGGAAACCAAAGTTTTGCTGTTAAAAGATTCATATCTATTATTTTATAAAAGCAACAAACCTAGAAGGTAAACAACGGTTCCTATTGCCATTAACATAATGGTATAGGGCAGAATTTCTCGGGCTTTTAATTTTGTAATGCCTAATAAAGGCAATGCCCAAAATGGCTGCAGCATATTGGTAATCTGATCCCCATAAGCCAAAGCCATTATTGCCTTTGGTAATGGCACTCCTAGTTTTAGTGCAGATTCTACAACAATAGGACCTTGTATTGCCCATTGTCCTCCACCACTAGGCACAAAAATATTCACCAAGCCACCACTAAAAAAAGTAAAAACTGGTAAAGTCATTGGTGTTGCTATGGAAACAAAAAAGTCTGAAATCTGTATTACCATTCCACTATCTCTCATAATTCCCATAATTCCGAAGTAAAGTGGAAACTGAATTAATATTCCCGAAGCTCCTTTAATCGCTTCCTCCACTGCATTTAAAAAACTTCTGAAGTTTCCGTGTAAGATTAATGCCAATCCTAACATAAAAAAATTAAGCATATTAGGAGTTATCACTAATGCCAATAAAGCTTCATGATATTGATATACAAAAGCGATAAGAATTAATGTTCCAAAACCCATCCCAAGTATTTTGGAATGGTCTATTTTTTCTGCTCCTTCCATTTTGGTTTCTTCAGAATTAACCCCTTTATATATGGGTAAATTGACTAAAGTAGCTGGAGCTTTTTTTCCTATTTTATATAAGAATAATGGGATTATTACCAATAAAACTCCAAACAATATTAAATTAAAACTACTAAATACCGTTTCGCTGAACGGAATAAAATCGGGGAGTTGCCCTATCAAATTACTATCTCCTACTCCTGCCATTAAGCTAGCTAAATGTCCACTTTCTGCAACTTTTAAGGGAGCAGACCCACTAATACCTCCATGCCAAATCATTAAGCCTACATAGCCCGAGGCGCCAACTAAAGGATAGTTAATACTAAAGCCTCGTAATTGAGAAGCTTCCGCAACTTTACGAGCCATAATGGCTCCAAAAATAAGACCCAATCCCCAATTAAAAAAAGATACGATCATAGTACACGCACTTACCAGCAATACTGCATTTGAGGTATTGCTTACCAGGTTCGTCAGTTTTACAATTAGCGCATTCATAGGCTTACTCAATACCAAAATATGCCCGAGGACCAAAATCAGCATCATTTGGTAGGCAAATACTAAAAGAGAATTATTCCAAATCCCATTTTCCCAATAAGAAAGTATGGCAAAAACATGAGATTGATCTGTAGGTGCTTCTGTAAACAATAGCGCCAATACCATGGTTAGTAAGGTGAGAATAATGGCAATAGCAAATGGAGAAGGCATGAATCTTTTAAAAAGAGATGCAACGGTTTTTGTAATGTTCATGCCTTAAAAATACAAAAAGCCAAAAGATTACTTTGTAGTAATTTTTAGGCTTTTAAAAATGGGTATATTCAATCTATTATGATTGATTATCTATAATTAGATTAAGATTCCTGCTTTTGCAGGAATTAAACTAAAACGGCAAATCGTCGTGTTCTTTCGAATCTAGATCGTTTGCTGGTTCAAAGGCATCTGCTGGTGGCATTGGTGGCATATCTGGCGACCCTGCAGCTTCTGCTAAGTTCTCTATACGCCATCCTTGAATTGAGTTAAAATATTTAATCTCTCCTTGTGGATTAGCCCATTCTCTACCTCTTAGGTTGATGCTTATTTTTACATTTTGCCCTACCGCATAAGCGTTTAATAAATCGGTTTTGTCTTGCACAAACTCTATCATGATAGATTGTGGATATTGTTCTTCGGTAGTTATGACTACTTCTCTTTTTCTGAATCCATTAGATCCAAAGGTTTGCGTTTCTCCTATTACTTTAATTTTTCCTTGTACTTCCATGTTCACTACCCGCCCTGAGCGGGTATCTTATTAATTATTACTAATTTTTATTCTATGTAGGCTGAGCATGTCGAAGCCTATTTAATCTTCATTAAATCAATCGCCAATAACAATCTAAAAGCATCATAAACGACACCTTTTTGCAACATATCTTGTGCTTGTTTTTGTGTATTTTCTTTGTTTGCTATATTGATATGTGGACATTTTTCAATTCCCATTTTTACAAACTGCCTTACCTCTTCTTCCGAAGGTATTTTTTCTACATTCCCTAAAATACCTAAATCGTTTCCTGTTAAAATATCACTGTTTCTAATAAATTCAGGTAATGCATCTACTCCTATTCCCATAGTTCTTATTGGTTTTTCTACTTCAAAAATTCCTTCTTTTGCTCTATTGTACCAATTTCCACCCATACGTGCAACCGTATCAATTTTAATTGGATCTATTTTTCCTTCTTCATCTAAAATACTCTCCTTAATATGAAGTTTTACAACTTCAGCAATAATCAAGTTTCCAGCACCACCTTCAGTACCTAAAGCAATAACTTCATTTACTTTACATTCAAATTGCACCGGTGATTCTAATACTCTAGGAGGTTTTACTATATCTGAAGGGACTTCAGTAAATCCTGCTTTTTCAAATTCATTAACTCCTTCTGGATATTCTGTAGAAGATAATGACATTTGCTGTACCATATCATAACTCACCATATTAATCACAACCTCCTTTGTACTTAGCACATTTTCTAAACTGTGTTTTGTCGTATTATCTCTCACTCTTCTTGCTGGAGAAAAAATGAGTATTGGGGGATTGGCACTAAAAACATTAAAAAAACTAAAGGGGGATAAATTTACATTCCCATTAGCGTCTACTGTACTTGCAAAGGCAATAGGACGTGGAGATATCGCTCCTAAAAGATATCCGTGTAATTTACCAGTACTTATTTCTTGTGGTGTAATTGAAATCATGGATTGCAAATGTACCCAAACTAAATAGCTTGTAAAAATATGTTTATACAATAATATCAACATATTTACCTTATATTTAAATGCACCATTTATATTAATTAATATGCTTAAAAACTCTGCAACCACACGTTGGTTTTTCTTTTTTACTTCCTTATGCATCATCACCCTTATCATGTGGAATACCTTTACTTTTTTTAATACTTTAAAAGAAAGTGAACGTACTAAAATGGATATCTGGGGAGTTGCACAAAATAATATAGGGATAGAAGATGAACCTAGTGATTTAATTTTAAATATTTTACAAAGTAACACGACAACGCCTATGTTGTTGTATAGCCATATACAGGATAGTTATACCGAAAAAAATATCCCTAAAGAAGATATTGACAGTCCAGAAAAGATTCAAAAACTAATTTTGCAATTTTCAGAAGAATTTGAACCCATTGAGATTATATATGAAGAAGAGTTATTACAAACCATCTATTTTGGAAACTCCCCAATTATCAACAAAATAAAATATTATCCCGCAGCATTAATATTGATTATGCTCTTGTTTTTTACAGCTATTTATTTCTTTTTTAAAACTGCAAAAGCTTCAGAACAAAATAAACTATGGGCAGGGATGGCGAAAGAAACCGCACATCAAATAGGAACGCCATTATCTTCCTTAGTGGGTTGGACAGAGATTCTTAAGTCTGAAAATGTGGATCCTGATTATATCGTTGAGATGGAAAAAGACATTGACAGACTTAAAACCATTACCGAACGATTTTCGAAGGTGGGTTCTGTTCCTACTATGACTAAATGTGATTTAATTGCCGAAACACAAACTTCCTATGATTATTTGAAAAGCAGGTTCTCTAAACTTATTAATTTCTCATCAGATATCCCGGATACTTTTATCATGGTAAAGTTAAATCCACAGTTGTTTAGTTGGACCATTGAAAATTTAGTGAAAAATGGTATCGATGCCATGAAAGGAAAAGGGGAAATCAACATTTCGATAGAAAAGAACGCGAAATATGTTTTTATAAGAATTTCAGATACGGGAAAAGGAATTAGTAAAAGAGATTTTTCTACCATATTTAATCCAGGTCATACCACCAAAAAAAGAGGCTGGGGATTAGGACTTTCTTTTGCAAAACGCATTATTGAAGATTACCATAAAGGTAAAATTAAAGTTTTAAAAAGTAGTTCAGAAGGAACTACCATGGAAATCGCCTTACGTTTAGAAGAAAACTAAAGATTTTTGTTTATTTCTTCTGCTAAATTGCTAAATTCTTCTGGAGACAAAGAAACCTTATGTTTAAAGGTCATTTCTTTCATTTCATTTAAAGGAATTAAATGAACATGAACATGAGGCACTTCTAAACCAATTACTGCCATCCCAACTCTTTTGCAAGGAATTGTTTTTTCTAAAGCGATACCAACCTTTCTTGAAAATTTCATTAATCGTAAAAAAAGATCTTCCTCTAAATCCATAATTTTATCCACTTCTTTTTTAGGCACACAAAGCGTATGCCCTTTTGCATTGGGATTGATATCTAAAAAAGCAATAAACTCATCATCCTCTGCTACTTTATAGCAGGGAATTTCACCATTTATTATTTTAGTAAATATGGACATTTTTAAATTCTTGACACTTCTAATACATCAAATTTTATGATTCCATTAGGCACTTCTACTTCGGCTACATCGCCAACTTCTTTACCTAACAGTCCTTTTCCAATTGGAGAATCTACAGATATTTTTCCAGAGGCTAAATCGGATTCACTTTGTGCTACCAATTTATACTCCATTTCCATACCATTAACTTGGTTTTTTATTTTTACAGTAGAATGAATCAATGCCTTAGAATCGTCTAATTGTGATTCATCAATAATTCTAGCAGAAGATACATATTCTTCTAATTTAGAAATTCTCATTTCTAACATTCCCTGTGCTTCTTTTGCAGCATCGTATTCTGCATTTTCACTTAAATCTCCTTTATCACGTGCCTCAGCAATATCATTAGATGCTTTTGGTCGCTCTATGTCTTTTAACTGATTTAATTCGTCTGTTAATTTTTTTAATCCTTCTTTAGTATAATAAGATACTTTACTCATAACTCTTCATATTTTCCCTGTGAAAACAGGGATCTCATTTAATCAATAATAATTTCTGTTTTTTTTCCTTAGCCCAAATACAAGAAACAGAAATCAATATTTTCAATAGGGCTGGAAACACATTATTTTCATGTTTTTCAGTTTTAATAAGAAACCTACAAAACATTAATTATAAATATAATAATTCTTTTTTATTTATAAAAGATTCCTGTCTTGCTCCTCCGCTAAAGCTTCAGCGGCACGTGGACACTGGAATAAAAAAATCCCATACAAGACGGGATCTTAAAGTACAAAGATACTAAAAAATAAATTATTGATGTTTTTCATATTTCTAAACTATAAAGTAATAATTTAATTAAATTAGTAGTATGTGTTTTTTGCAAAAATTATACTAGCTAAATGTCAAAATATAAATTGAAATGAAAAAATATCTTTTTGTAATTATAACTATTATAAGCACAAATCTTTACGCTCAATTAATTATAGAATGGGAAACCAATCTCGGGGGTAGTGATTATGACTGGGCTACATCTATGCAACAAACTACCGACGGAGGGTATATTGTTACTGGAGGCTCTAAGTCTCATGACGGAGATGTAGGAGGGAATTATGGAGATTATGACTTTTGGATTGTAAAGTTAGATGAAAGTGGAGGCTTAGTCTGGGAAACCAATCTTGGCGGTAGTAATGAGGATTGGGCTGATTCTATAAAACAAACTACCGATGGCGGTTATATTGTTGCTGGAAGAACTGAGTCTAATGACGGCGACGTAGGAGAAAATAATGGATATAGAGACTATTGGATTGTAAAGTTAGATGAAAGTGGAGGCTTAGTCTGGGAAACCAATCTCGGAGGAGGTGATTGGGATTGGGCTACAGATATAGAACAAACCACAGATGGTGGATATATTGTTGCTGGAGCAGCTCAATCTAATACCGGAGACGTAGGAGGAAATGTTGGAAACACGGGAAATAGTGACTATTGGATTGTAAAGTTAGATGTAAGCGGAGTCTTAGTCTGGGAAAACAACTTTGGAGGTAATGACAGGGAATACCCTTCAGATATAGATCAAACCACCGATGGTGGGTATATAGTTTCAGGTAGATCTGAGTCTAATAACGGAGACGTAGGAGGAAATAATGGCGAGTATGACATTTGGATTGTAAAGTTAGATGAAACTGGAAATTTAGTTTGGGAAACCAATCTTGGAGGTAGTGATTTTGATGGCGCTAATTCTATACAACAAACCATCGATGGTGGGTATATTGTTGCTGGAGCATCTACGTCAAATAACGGTGATGTTGGGGAAAATTGGGGAGCCGCAGACTTTTGGATTGTAAAGTTAGATGCAAGTGGAAACTTAATATGGGAAACTAATCTAGGAGGCACTCTAGATGAGGGTGCTGAATCTATACTACAAATCGCCGATGGTGGGTATATTATTGCTGGAAATTCTTCCTCTTATAACATCGATGTAGGAGGAAATAATGGAGGTTATGACTATTGGATTGTAAAGTTAGGTCCCTACGGAAGCCTAGTCTGGGAAGACAATATTGGAGGCAGTGATGTGGATAGGGCTAATTCTATACAACAAACCACCGATGGTGGCTATATTGTTGCTGGACGTTCTAAATCTGATGACGGCGATGTAGGAGGAAATAATGGAAGTAATGACTTTTGGATAGTGAAATTAGATGCCGATCTATCTGTAGGTGATTATACAATAAGTAAAGATATTACACTTTACCCCAATCCAGCAGCAAACACCTTTACCATTGCCAATCTTTCTGAAGAAATTAACAAAGTAGAAATATTAGACCTACAAGGAAGAATTATTCTTGTTATACCTGAAATACAAAACAAAATTGTGGATATAAGTAAATTACAAGCAGCAATGTATATTGTTAAAGTATATGCTTCTACAAATGTGTATACGCAACAAATTATTAAAAAATAGGGTTTAAAAACAAGCCTAACAAATCCCCCAAAAAAATAATTACTATGAAAAAAACATTTTTTGTAACCTTAGCTATTATCATTAGCACAAATCTTTACGCGCAACCTAATTTAGAATGGGAAACCAATCTCGGAGGAATTAATAGTGATGCCGCGACCTCCATACAACAAACCAACGATGGTGGTTATATTGTCGCAGGACATACTGCTTCTAATAGCGGAGATGTTGGCGGAAATAATGGAATTAAAGATTATTGGATTGTAAAGTTAGATGAAAATGGAAACTTAGTCTGGGAAAACAACTTAGGTGGTAGTGATTGGGATTGGGCAACGTCCATAAAGCAAACCGCCGATGGCGGCTATATTATTGCTGGATGGTCTGGATCTAATGACGGCGATGTCGGGGGGAATAATGGAGGTTATGACTATTGGATTATAAAGTTAGATACAAATGGAAACTTAGTTTGGGAAAAAAACCTAGGTGGTAATGATTTTGATATACCTAATTCCATACAACAAACCACAGATGGGGGCTATATAGTTGCAGGAAGGTCTAGTTCTATTAACGGTGATGTAGGAGGTAATAATGGAAATACAGATTATTGGATTGTAAAGCTAGATACAAGTGGAAACATTGTTTGGGAAAACAACCTCGGGGGCAGTGGTGATGATATTGCAGAATCCATACAACAAACTACAGACGGTGGTTATATTGTTGCTGGATACTCTTCATATGGTGATGGAGATGTAGGTGGAAATAATGGAAATGATGGATCTACCGACTATTGGGTTGTAAAGTTAGATACTAGTGGAAACTTAGTTTGGGAAAATAATTTTGGGGGTAGTAATACTGATATTGCAAAATCCATACAACAAACCACAGATGGCGGCTATATTGTTGTAGGATATTCTTATTCTAATGATGGCGATGTAGGTGGACATAATGGTGATGGTGATTATTGGATTGTAAAGTTAGATGCAAGTGGAAACTTAGTTTGGGAAAATAATCTTGGAGGTAGTGATGAAGAAATTGCATATTCCATACAACAAACTATCGATGGAGGCTACATTGTTGCAGGGGAAACCTCTTCTGATGATGGAGATGTAGGAGGAAATAATGATGAATGGGGGACTCCAGATTATTGGATTGTAAAATTAGATGCAAGTGGCAACTTAGTATGGGAATCTAATTTTGGGGGCACTAGTCATGATGCTGCAGAGTCCATACAACAAACTACAAATGGCGGTTATATTATTGCAGGATATACCTATTCAATCAATGGCGATGTAGGAGGAAATAATGGAAGTAGAGACTATTGGATTGTAAAGTTAGGTGCAGATCTATCTATAGGTGATTATACAATAGACAATATTATTTCTCTTTACCCTAATCCAGCAGAAAATACCTTTACCATTGCTAACCTTTCTGAAACAATTTCCAAAGTAGAAATACTAGACCTACAAGGAAGAGTTATTCTTGTTATCTCTGAAATACATAACAATATTGTGGATATCAATAAATTACAAGCAGCAATGTATATTGTTAAAGTATATGCTGCTACAAATGTATATACACAACAAATTATTAAAAATTAGGAGCTTCTAAAACAAGTCCGCCTAATACAGATATATAAAACTTAGCCAAAAAAACAGGCTGAGTTTGTCTAATTATTTGTTAATACTTGAATAAACAATGAGGTATAACCAATAAATCGTATTTTTGGCATCCTATTTATCTATGAAATGAAAAAAATATTTTTTACACTTTTTATCGGTCTATCATTTTTAGCTTGCAACAGCGATGATGATCAATCTAATAACAATAACAATCCTTATTTAACCATTCCTGTTATTAATCTAAATCTAAATTTAAACCTTCCAGAATATAATCCCTTAAAATTTCCTGGAAACAGTGTTGTAATCACTAACCAAGGTATTAAAGGAGTTGTGGTTTATAATGTTAACAATAGCTTATATACTGCTTTCGAAATTAGTGACCCTAACCACAGCCCTAGTTCTTGTTCTAGAATGGAGATAGAAGGAATTGTCGCTACTTGCCAATGTGATGATGAAAATAGATACGATATTGTTACAGGGCAACATCAAGACAATCAGTCTAGTTACCCAATGCAACAATATCGAACCGAAAGATCAGGTGATATGATTCACGTTTTTAATTAAAACCTAACCGTTAGCCCCAATAAAAAGTTAATCTCTGCTTGAGGATAATAACCAGTACCTTCTATGGTTGTTGTACTATTTGGATCTGTCCATGTATCATCATAGGTATAATAGTATCCATTGGAAACATATTCTTCATTAAAGATATTATTAACTAAGCCTGAAAACACTATTTCCTGAACAAAAGGAACATTTTCTAAAGTATAAACAATATTGAAATCATTTACAAAGTAGGCGTCTAACTTAGAAGCATCACTGTCCACATTCCCCATATACTGTTCTCCTACATACTTTGACAATAGTGCCAATTGAAGGTTTTTTACAGGCTCATAATTTATTATATTTCCAACAACTACACTTGGTGAATAGGAAATATTAGTGGTTCCAAAATCAACCAGTTCTCCATCTTTTGGAGCAACAAAGTTTTTGTTCTTATTGGAACTTAAAGCTATATTAGGTAAGATGCTTAAATTCTTTAAAATCGAAAATTCAGCATCTACCTCAATCCCTAATCGATAGCTTTTTCCGCTAGTTGTTCTAACATGTGATCCCGTATCGTCAATTTCACCGGTCAAAACCATTTGATCATTGTAATTCATATAAAAGAGATTGGAATTTATTCTTATTTTTCCTGCCTCTCCGTCAGGCTGGTCTGTATAAAATCTCCAACCCAACTCATAATCGTCAAGTTTTTCAGGTTCGGTAATACCAACTTCAAAATCCCCTCTTCTAGGCTCTCTATTTGCTCTTCCGTAAGAAGTATATAGTTGATTTTTTTGATTCAACTTAAAAGTAAGTCCCGCTTTTGGATTAAAAAAACTATAATTTTCATCTACTTCTAAAGGAACTCTATCTGAAGTTACCCCAGTAGTTTTGTAATCTATAAACCGTTCTTGCAAATCTCCATATACAGACCATTGGTCATTAACCTTGTAAGTTGCTTTAGCGAAAACTGTAAATTCATTTTTCTTTCCATTTCCATCATAATAATGATCGCGAATTTCGGATCCTCCAGCATTTTGCGCCCAGATTACCTCACCAAAATGGTCTCCATCATAATAACTATAAAAAGCTCCTGCTGTAACATCTAATGCATCGTTCTTATAATTAACGGTTGCATTGGCTACATAGAAATCATTATCCAACCAACGACGACGAATTAAATCGGTAGTATTAATTGTTTCTCCACCTATTTCAATAGGTTCGAAATCATAAAACTCGAAATCCTGATCTTCCTTATATTGTTCGTAATAGCCTCTTCCATAGGTATAATTTAAACCAAGGTTTGTAGACCAATTATTAGAATACTTTTGGTTCCAATGCAACTGATAATGGTCTTGCGAATAATTATCCACCTCATTATCATAAAAATGTACATTCCCTTCTTCATCGGTGTACAAACCTGCAGGATTATAAGTTCTGTCGTTTTCTAAAGTTTCTCCATCAATTCCATACCAAGCTTGGTAGGTTATCTCTTTACCTCCAAAAACCAAGGCTTTAATTAAGGTATTATCATCTACAAAAGCACCTTGTAAAAAATAGGATTTTAAATCGGAAGAAGCTCTATCCACATATCCATCAGATTCAATTTTAGAAAGTCTACCAGAAATTTCGACATGTTCATTTAATAAGCCTGTACTAAATTTTACATTATACTTTTGAGTATTATACGAACCAAAAGAAGTTCCTATTTCTCCATAGGCTTCTTTAGAAAATGCATCGGTTAATATATTTAAACTCGCACCAAAAGCTCCAGAGCCATTGGTGGATGTTCCTACTCCTCGTTGCAATTGAAGGTTCTCTACAGAAGATGCAAAATCGGGCATGTTTACCCAATATGTCCCCTGACTTTCTGAATCATTGTAAGGGATCCCATTAATGGTTACATTTACTCGTGCGGCATCACTACCTCTCACTCTAATACCTGTATAACCAACCCCTGCACCAGCATCAGTGGTAGTTACTACCGAAGGTAAATAATTTAATAATACAGGGATATCCTGACCTAAATTTCTTTTTTTAATTTCTTCTTTGTCGACATTAGAATGTGTAATTGGAGAATCTGCATCTACTCTAACAGATTTAACAAGTACCTCATCTAAAATTTGTACCGTTGTGGAGTCAATTACGACTTCTTGAGCATTAAGGTTTAAAAACAATAAACCTAAAAATGGGATAATAATTAATTTTTTCATTTTAATAAAACGATGTTTCATTAAATAAAAGGGGTAATTATTTAGTATTAATTTAAATTGTTTGATTGAGGAAATATTCCTCTTTATTTTCCTAAACAGCATTACCTGTTCTAGGTTCTATGGGTATAATCTCAGCTTCTGGAATTACGGTTTTATTAAAAACTTACATTCTTTAGGCACCCCTTTGAGATGGCACAAAGATAATTAATTAATCAATTTTAGGAGGTTTCCTATTTATTTTTTTTAAAGCTTTATTCTTTTTAGTACTCATTCGTTTTTCTATTGCTCGCCTAGAGGGTTTTGTTTTTTTACGAGGCTTCGGTTTTTTTAAGATTTCTGCCAATAATTCAATAAGTCGATCTATTACGATAGCTTTATTTCGATGTTGACTTCTAGTTTCTCCACAAGAAAGTTGAAGTATCCCTTCCGAAGATATTTTAGTTTTTAATTTTCTGAATAAGATTTCTTTCTCCTCCTCAGAAAAAGCAAGAGAATTTGTAATCGCTAAACTTACTTCAATTTTTGTTGCTGTTTTATTTACATGTTGTCCACCAGGGCCACTACTTCGTACTGCCTTAAATTTTAGTTCGGTAAGTACAACATCAATTTTCATTATGCATTAGGACGATGTTCCTTGTTTAATAAATCGATTACTGTTTTTACAGGGTTAAATGTTTGCAATGGCACTTCAACAAAAGCTGTATTCCAACCAGCCATAGCGCCATTCCATAATCCCGGAAGCTCTAAAGCTTTTAACGATTTTCCATCTTGAGATTTCGCAGAAATTATGCCAGCCTTAGGATCTATGTATTTTATTAAATCATATTTTTCCCCTTTATAGTTTCTTACACCACAAACAATGTCTACGGGATTAAAATGAGTAGCTTCACTTATCATTGCATCTAGCCGAGAGTCATTAGGATTTATTTGAGCCATTTCTACAATTTGCAAAGAGATTGTATCATATTCATTTTTAACCCAAAAAGGACCACCTCCTGGAGCTCCTGTATTTTTCACAAGACCACATACACGTATAGGCCTATCTAAAATTATAGCTATTAATTTTGGATCATTTGGAGATTCCTTAATGTTTAATTCATTCCAAAGAAAAGATTTTATCTCGTTTATTTTATCTTGAGAAACCTCCTCTTTTAATACTTCCTTTAGGTATAAAAAAGCCTTTTCTTGAATCCAAAGTAATTTTCCAGCCAATACTTTTTTGTAATATGCAATCTCTTCTACATATTCTTCTGCAGCTACATTGTCTATGTTTTTTATAAATATAATATCGGCATCTACCTCATTTAGATTCTCTACCAATGCTCCATGACCAGAAGGACGAAATACCAGATTATTATCAACATCTCTAAACAAAGTATTGTCTGTTTTAACTGCAATAGTATCTGTTCCTTTTTTCTGAAAAGAATAGGAGATATGAAATTCTGTTTTTGTTTTTTTGGAAACTCTATTTTTTACAGACTCAAATTCCGCCTTAAAAAAGGGCACATGTTTTTCTGAAAAAGTAAAATGCAAATAAACATTGTCATTTACCGAAGCATAAAAAGCCGTTTCGTACAAATGTTCTTCAAAGGCAGTAGTAGCATATTTATTATACTTATGAAAAGGAATCAATCCCTTAGGCATATTAGCATAATTTAGTCCGCTTTCCTCCAACATTGTTTTTACAAATAAATGAGCTCGCAATCCTTTGGTGCCATGTTTAAAATCTGGATAATTCTCTCTTATTTTTTTTCTAACAGCACTTAAAAAAGCAAAGTCTTTTATGGAATCTACAAACGTGGAAAGATTTTTATACCCTCCATTCTTTAAAAAAGAGTTTAACTTTTCCTTTTCTGGATCATAATTTTCTATAAACTCGAAAAGAAACTTAAACATTCTTGTGGCAGCTCCAGAGGCTGGAATAAATTTTACAATGTCGATTTTATCTTTTCTACCTTCGTAAAAATCAATCAATTTTTGTTGATTTCCTGAAGTAATTGCCTCAATACCATTTCCTATAGAGGCAGCTGTTACAATATCTACAAATGGAATTCCATTAGAAAAATACTCTAGTTGCCGATATACTTTTTCTATAGTAAGTCCATGGTCTTTTAATTGCTGAATATCTTTCTTAGTTAAGTTCAATGTTTCGCTTTTAATAGTAAATCTATATGTTTAACTGCTTCTTCTAATCGTTCTGTTTTACTTCCTTTTAATAAAACATAAGGTCGATTATATTTTATTAATGTGTCTTCAAATGCTTTAAACATTTGTTTTCTTTCGTCGGGCTTATCTCTTAAATCATCCGCTTCCCAAGGTGAATCAATATAAGTTAAAAAATACAAATCGTAAGTATTCTCCAAAGCATATTTTTCTAATATGGGATTGCAAGTTCCTTCATAATATTCTTCAGAGTACACTTTGGTTTCCAATAAATCTGTATCACAAATTAAAACCGAATCTGTTTTTTTAGCCGATTCATTTTCAAGCTTCATTTGTCCCACGGCTATAGGTAAAAGATCGGATTGTTCACAGGTTTTTCGTTCATTATTCCATTTTCGCTGTAAATATGCTCTTGCATATTCTGGAACCCAAATCGAATTATAATGCCTAGCTAACTGTTTTGCTAGGGTCGTTTTTCCTGTAGATTCAGGACCAAATAAGGTTACTTTTAAGCAGTTTGATTTTGCTTGTTTAAGTGTTTCTTCCATGCTAAGTATCCAAAAATTGCTATTATCGTAAATCCTAAATATTGAAATGATGTAAATGCTAATCCTTTATACAAATATAAAGGAACAGAAATAATATCGCCTAAAATCCAATAGATCCAGTTTTCAATTTTTCTTTTTGCCATTAACCACATCCCCACAAAGAAAATTGCTGTGGTAATGGTATCTACATATGCCGTCCAATTCGTCCATTTATCAAAATACTGATACACCAAAAACACAAAAATAATTGTGGAAATAAAAATGACAATAGATTGTTGTTTTTCTTTTTTTGTTGTCTTGCTTATTGGAGTTACATGGGTTGCATCTACTTTTCGAGTCCAAATGTACCAGCCATAAACACTCATCGCAAAATAATAGCCATTAATCATCATATCTCCCAACAACTCCCATTTTATTAATAAATAAACAAAAATGGCGGTACTTATCATTCCTGTTGGGAATACCCAGATTTTATTTTGCTTAGAATACCAAACCGAAAAAAAGCCAAAAATAACAGCTATTATTTCTAAAACTATATCAATAATAGCATAGCCTTGATACTGCTCGAATAAATAATTAATAATTTGGCTCATGATGGCTTCGGTTGTCTGTTACAATTTTTAGCATAAAAACACAATTCTTTTGTTGGAGTAGCACTTCGTGAATATTAGAATTTATAAACTCCATTACTTGTAAATAATCTCCAAATATTTGAGTACTCAGTCCATTTTCTTCCGTATGAAATTTTGAGTTTCGCAAAACGATGATAAACTCTTTTATGGGAGTTTCAAACTCTTTATGTAGTGGGTACATAGAAATGTCTATCGATACATTCATTTTACTAATCTTTTGTTCCTCTGATTTGAATCGAGAGGTAAATTAATTGTTTTCAAAAAAAGTTCCCATTACTAGCAAATCTGCACCAGCATTATAGGCTTCTTTTTTTTGCACTTCGTTTTTAATTCCTCCTCCAACAAATAACGGAATATTAATCGCTTCCTTTACAGCACTAATAATGTTTGTATTTACTGGAAACTTTGCGCCACTTCCCGCTTCTAAATAAATTAATTTCATTCCTAAAAATTCCCCTGCTAAAGCAGTATCCACTATAGCCTGAATATCATTATGAGACATGGGCTTAGTTTCACTTACTCTTTCTACAGCCGACTCATTTCCTCCTTCAATTAATATATATCCTGTAGCTAATATCTCTAAACTTGAATCTCTAAGTTTAGAAACAGATCTTACATGTTGTCCAATTAAATATTCAGGATTTCTTCCAGAAATAAGAGACAAAAATAGAATGCCATCTGCTTTTTGAGTGATTTGGGTTACGTCTCCAGGAAATAGAAAAATAGGCAAAGAACTGTGTGTTTTTAATGCGATCACTGTAGCTTCTGTCTTATCCTTTTCAACAGTACTGCCTCCTACAAATAAATGAGTGGTTTGATATGGTAATTTATTTAAAAAATATTCCACTTCAGAATTATCGAAAACATCTGGATCGATTAAGATTGCTAATAGTTTTTCCTTTTTAGAGATTGAGGTAGCTAAAGATTGAATGAATTTATTTTTAACCATTCTTCTTTCTGTCATTAAGCAAAGCATATGCGCAAGTAAATCCTTCAAACTCTAAAAACGATATGCTATATCCTTCTATTTTATCTTCAAAATCCACATTTGCAGTGGTCACGTTTTGGTACAAACTAAAATCTGCTACATTAATATGATTTAGAAATGTTAATCCTACCCTATTAAAACTTTTGTATAGCGATTCTTTTGCGCACCACACAATAGTAAGTTTTCTAACGATTACATCTTTATGAATTAAATTTTGAAAATCCTCAAAATTGGTAAACTTATGCGCTATCCTTAATATTTTTTCGCGTTTTTTCTCTACATCTATTCCCACTTCAATATCACTAATAATGATAGCTGAAAAATTAAAAGAGTGTGTTATCGAAATATGTTTTCCGTCTTTTAAGTGGGGTTTCCCATTTTCATCGTAAAATAAATCGTGATCGCTATATCCTTCCGAAGCTAATAAATGGCGAATACTTATAAATCCTCTTCGGTGCAATTCGCTTCTCATCCCAGCCACCCTGCTTTCACTTCTTTCTGTAAGTACAAGATCTTCAGACAGAGTTTTAAAAGATTCTTCAATCTTCCAAATGAGCACTTTAGTAGTAGAATTTACTGTTATAGTTTTGTAAAGAGGCATAAAATATTAAAGTATATTACTTACTTTTGCAAACTGAAATCTAATAATTGATTTCGTTAATAAACAATGAGACCCCTGCCTTCGCAGGGATAAAACAAATATAATAATATGTCTACGAATACAACAGCTTACACAGCCTTTAAAGTAAAAGATATTTCCCTATCCGATTGGGGACGAAAAGAAATTGAACTTGCCGAAGCAGAAATGCCAGGACTAATGTCGCTACGTGAGGAATATAAAAACGAACAACCTTTAAAAGGTGCTCGTATTGCAGGATGTTTGCATATGACTATTCAAACAGCTGTATTAATTGAAACTTTACAAGCACTTGGCGCTGAAGTAACTTGGAGTTCTTGTAATATTTTCTCAACTCAAGATCAAGCTGCTGCTGCTATTGCTGCTGCAGGAACTTCTGTTTACGCATGGAAAGACATGACCGAAGAAGAGTTTGACTGGTGTATAGAACAAACCTTATTCTTTGGCGAAGACAGACAACCACTTAACATGATTCTTGATGATGGTGGAGATTTAACCAATATGGTTTTAGACCGTTTCCCTGAACTAGCAGATGGCATTAATGGATTAAGTGAAGAAACTACAACTGGTGTTCATAGACTATACGAACGTGTAAAAAATGGAACATTGCCAATGCCAGCAATTAATGTAAATGATTCGGTTACTAAATCTAAATTCGACAACAAATACGGTTGTCGTGAAAGTGCTGTAGATGCTATTCGTCGTGCAACAGATGTTATGCTTGCAGGAAAACGTGTAGTAGTTTGTGGTTATGGTGATGTTGGTAAAGGTACTGCTGCTTCTTTTAGTGGTGCAGGAAGTATTGTAACGGTTACCGAAATTGATCCTATTTGTGCTTTACAAGCTGCAATGGACGGTTTTGAAGTAAAGAAATTAGAAACGGTTATAGCTAATGCTGATATTGTAATTACTACAACTGGAAATAAAGATATTATTCAAGGGCGTCATTTTGAAGCCATGAAAGACAAGATTATTGTTTGTAATATTGGACACTTTGATAATGAAATTGATATGGCATGGTTAAATGAAAATCATGGAAATACTAAAGATACCATTAAGCCACAAGTAGATAAATATACTATTGATGGCAAAGATATTATCATTCTTGCTGAAGGACGTTTGGTAAATTTAGGTTGTGCAACTGGTCATCCAAGTTTTGTAATGAGTAACTCGTTTACTAACCAAACATTAGCACAGATAGAACTTTGGACAAACAAAGATGCTTACGAAAACGAAGTGTATATGTTACCTAAATCTTTAGATGAAAAAGTAGCAAAATTACATTTGGCAAAAATAGGTGTTGAACTAACTGAATTACGCGAAGACCAAGCAAGTTATATTGGTGTAACAGTTGATGGCCCTTATAAGCCTGAGCATTATAGATACTAATAAAAGGGCTTCGACTAGCTCAGTTACCAATATTAGATATTAGAACGGGCTATGCCTTTTTAGATAAATAGAACCCTTACTTTAAAAAGTGAGGGTTTTTTTTTATAATTTCTGTTTTCTAAACATATAGCTCATCCATACGGGTTCGCTTTCTTCAGTAACCGCTTTTCTATCTACAAATTCCCAATTATTGGCATTCATATAATTGAGCAAATCTGAAGTAGCTTTTATCGCTTCCATTTCTTTAATGGTGATTGTTTTTCCAACCAGCGAATTTTGATCTTCTACTTTTACCCTTTTTATTTTTCCGCTATTGTTCATTTTCTGAATAACGATCAATTCTAAATAATCGTATTTGGTAATTTCTTGAGCCATTCCTTTTACACCAGCAAACAAAAACAGCATTATGAACATAAGGCCAATATGTGATTTTTTCATCATCTATTATTTTAAAAAATAGTTAGATTACAATAATAGGGTTTAATTATAAAACAAAAAAAACCTCCAACTATAAATAGTTGAAGGTTTTATATAGGTTTAAAAAATCGTGTTTCTTAAGCCTCGAAAGGTACGATAGAAACGTATGATTTATTATCTCTCTTTTTAGTGAATTTTACCAAACCGTCCACTTTTGCGTGAAGGGTATGATCTTTTCCACCATATACATTTTGTCCAGGAAAATGAGTATTTCCTCTTTGTCTTAAAATGATATTTCCAGCAATAGCAGCTTGACCACCAAAAATCTTAACACCTAAACGTTTTGATTCTGACTCTCTACCATTCTTCGAACTACCAACTCCTTTTTTATGTGCCATTTTATATAATTTTTATTAAATTAACTTAATGCAGCAATTAAATCGGCTTTCTTCATAGAAGTATAACCAGTAATTCCTTTTTCTTTAGCCATAGCTTTTAACTCAGCAACTGTCATAGAACTAATATCTGTAGATACAGTTTCTTTCTTAGGAGCAGCCTTTTCAGCTTTTGGAGCTGCAGGTTTTGCTTCTTTTTTAGGCGCAGCTTTTACAGCTTTTGCCGGAGCAGCTTTTTTACTACCACTAGCAACAATACTTTCAATTACAATTTCAGTAAGTGCTTGTCTATGACCATTTTTTACTCTGTATCCTTTTCTTCTTTTCTTCTTGAATACAATAACTTTGTCACCTTTAAGGTGCTTAATGACTTTTGCTCCTACTTGAGCTCCATCGATAGCCGGGGCGCCAACAGTAACTTTGTTTCCATCGCTTAACATTAGTACATTATCGAAAGAAACTTTTTTTCCTTCTTCTGTAGCTAAACGGTGTACAAAGACTTTTTGGTCTTTTGCAACTTTAAATTGCTGCCCTGCTATTTCTACAATTGCGAACATAGCGTTTCGTTTAATTAATTTAGTTTATTTATTTAATCCCTTTTACCTTAGGGCAAAAGCGGGTGCAAATATAGGGTATATTACTTAATTTACAAACGGTTCTATAAAAAATCAATTATAGTTAATTAGTAGACCTTTTATTTTTAAAATTACACCTTATTAATATATACAATAAACCTCTAATTTAATTGAAGAAGGTGCATATCACTTACTCGTTGAGTATTTATTTTGCCCCTAAACACTTTTAAGATTCTGACTAAGTGCAAGTTAGTATTCCTTACACTTTTATTAATATTTATTTAACAAATAAAAAGATACAAAAGAGGTTACACATTCGTTTTTAGGGAGACTTATAAAAAATTATCAATCATAAATCAAAAACTAACCAATGAAAAACATCTTTTTACTGGGCCTTCTATGCTTCAGTAGTGTCATTTTTGCCCAAGAAAAATTTACCATACACGGTACTATTAGCGACCAAGCCAATGGAGAAACTCTTTTTGGAACTACCGTTTATTTAAAAGGAACCTCTATAGGAACCATTACCAACGAATATGGATTTTATTCCATAACGGCTCCAAAAGGAAAATATACTCTGGTGGTTTCTTATGTAGGATTTTCTGAAGTAAACCAAGAATTAGATCTAAATCAAGACCTCAACTTAAATATAGAAGTTAAGGAGTCTGAAAATATTCTAGATGAAATTATTATTGTCGCAAAAGACGATTCAGAAAAGCTAAATATTAAAACCCCACAGATGGGAGTCTTTAAATTAAGAGCAGAAACCATTAAACAAATGCCTGCTGTACTTGGGGAAGTAGATGTAATAAAATCCATCCAAATGCTGCCCGGAGTCACTAATAATGGCGAAGGATCTTCTGGTTTTAATGTTAGGGGTGGCGCTGTAGATCAGAATCTAGTATTATTAGACGAAGCGATTATTTATAACACTTCCCATTTCTTTGGGTTTTTCTCTGTCTTTAATAATGATGCCATTAAAGATGTAAAACTCTATAAGGGAGATATTCCTGCAAAATTTGGAGGTCGAACCGCATCGGTATTAGACGTTAGACAAAAAGATGGAAATAAAAAAGAGTTTAAACTTAACGGTGGAATTGGCATTATTTCAAGCAGGTTAACTTTAGAAGCTCCTACATTTAAAGGCAAAGGGTCATTTCTATTAGCAGGTAGAGCAACTTATGCTCACGTTTTTACAAAATACATGGAAGATTTTGAAGACGATAAACTTAGCTTCTATGACCTTAATTTTAAAACCAATTACGAGATCAATTCCAATAACAAACTATTCCTTTCAGGATATTACGGAAGAGACCAATTTAACATAGATAATATTATAGAAAACAATTACGGTAACATTTCCGGAAACCTGCGTTGGAATCATATTTTTAACGACAAACTTTTCTCCAACCTTTCTTTTATATATAGTAAGTATGATTATCAAATAATTCTTGATTTTGTAGAGTTGGATTGGATAGCAGATATCGAAAATTATAATTTAAAATATGATTTTAAATATTATGCCAATGAAAATATAAAATTAGATTTTGGAGTTAGTGGTATTTCATACAATCTAAATCCAGGGGAAATTAAGCCAACAGGGGCAGATTCACCTATAAATTATTTAAAACTAGACCAAAAAAGAGCATTTGAAGGTGGTGCATATATTAGTGCAGAACATCATATTACCGATCAACTTACAGCACAATATGGATTGCGTTACAGCAGCTTTAGTCGTTTAGGTGGACAATCCATGGCGGTTTATGAGAACGGTCGTCCTATAATTTATAACGAAGAATTAGGGATTTATGAAAGTGGTATAGAAATAGGAGAAAAGGAATACGATAAAAGTGATGTCATTAAAAGCTTTGGAAATTTTGAACCACGTTTAGGTCTTTCGTATCAACTTAATAATAACTCTTCTCTAAAAGCAAGCTTTACCCGATCGGCTCAATACATGCATTTATTATCGAATACCTCATCGGTAACCCCCGTAGATGTTTGGACTACCAGTGGTGAGTTTATAGATCCGCAATTATCCAATCAATATGCTTTAGGATTTTATAAAGAATTTAAAAACAACACTTATTCCTTTGAAGCAGAAACCTATTATAAAACTACCGAAAACCGAATCGATTATATTGATGGCTCCAACCTTATAGGAAACAATAATATTGAAACCGAAATTTTAAGTGGCGAGGCAAGAGCCTATGGTTTAGAGCTAATGCTTCGGAAAAACAAGGGGAAATTTACAGGCTGGTTTGCTTATACCTTAGCTAAATCTGAACAAAGAACTCCTGGTGGAGATGCAGGTGGTCCAGGTATAAATGATGGAGATTGGTACAATACTCCTTACGACAGGACTCACGATATTTCTATTACAGGATCTTATAAATTTACGGATCGCTGGAGATTTAGTGCCAATACCGTTTTTCAAACAGGTAGACCGGTAACCTATCCAAACGGACAATACGAATATGAAGGGCTTTCTATTAATAGTTATTCTAACAGAAACTCAGATAGACTCCCTGCATACCATCGATTAGACATTGCTGCCACCTACACTCCTAGTAAAAACCTATCTAGAAAATGGCAGAGTGAATGGGTTTTTGGTATTTACAATGTTTATAATCGTAAAAATGCTGCTTCCATTTCCTTTTCACAAAACCCAGATACGGGTGTGAATGAAGCAACAAGACTATCCATTTTCGGCATTATACCATCGGTTACTTATAACTTCAAATTTTAACAATTAAGAAATTATGTATTTAAAAAATAATATATCCTTGAAAAAACAAGTAAAAACCCTTCTCTTAATCTGTATTGGAATTGTTTTATATTCTTGTGAAGATGTAGTAGATGTTGATGTACCAACAGAAGAACCTCGATTGGTTATAGAGGCATCCTTAGATTGGGAAAAAGGCACCATTGGAAATAATCAGGCCATAAAACTAAGCATGTCCACCCCTTATTTCGACACCACTCCAAGCCCAGTTTCTGGAGCTTCAGTAGAAGTAACCGACGAAACAAACGGAAGTGTTTATGTATTTGAAGATCAAGAAGACGGCAGGTATACCATTTCAGATTTCGAACCTGTCTTAAACCATCATTATTCACTTGAAGTATCTTATGACAATGAAGTGTATACTGCAACAGAAACACTGCATTCTGTACCAGATTTTAATCGAATCGAACAATCTTATGACGGAGCTTTTAATGATGAAGCATTAGAAGTAACCTATTATTTTGATGATCCACCTAATGTAGAAAATTACTATTTAAGTTCTTTTCAGGAAGTAGGAACATTATTTCAAAATTTAGAAAATATGTCCGATGAATTTACCGATGGAAATGAAATGTTTAATTTCTTTGAAAAAGATGATGACAATGGTGATGATAATGATAATTTTCAACCTGGAGATGTAGTGGATATTTCTTTATATGGTATCTCAGAAACTTATTACAATTTTATTAGCTTACTTATCGAGCAATATGACTCTGGAGGCGATCCATTTAGTTCCATTCCTGCAGAAATTAGAGGAAATTGTATCAATCCAATACATCCAGAAAATTACGCTTTTGGATTTTTTAGGGTCACAGAAGTCACAAGAGCAACCTATACTTTCGAATAAACATATAGATAATATAAACCCAAAAAAATTATTTCTTTTTTGGGTTCATGTTTTCTTTTAACAATTGCATAAAAGTAAGGGTAAGAATTAAGCAGGAGGTAAAACTCATAATAAACAATGAAAAAAGTAATATTTGAGTTCCATTATCAAATTTTAAATTCCAAGAATCCAGTATTATTAATGCAAATTGTTCGTCTATATAAAATATATAAATCGCCATAAAAAGCACAAAAACAAAACTGGCAATACCTCCTGTAACTAACCCTAACTGAAAACCTATTTCATACTTAAAATTTTCTGTTTTTCTTTTATAAGCTCTCAATGCATAAAATATACCAGCACCCATGATAATTCCATTCACAGCACTAAGAATTGGGTATTCATGCAATCCAATTAATTTTAAAATTAAAAAATAAGCAATCATTGTTCCTGCAATGCCAAATCCATACTTTAAGTACTTTTTTTCCATACTGCTGTATTTTAAATGTTTAACACCTTAAATTTCGTGAAAATATTACAGAAATTCTATAAATAAAGAACTTAAATTTAAATTACTTGGTTTTAGCATTTGCCAAATACACCCCTAAAAGAATAATTAGGGTCGCAATAATTTGCCAAACACCAAAACCTTCTCCATCTAGTAGCCCCCAAATAACAGCTACAATAGGCATTAAATAGGTAACTGACGAGGCGAATACAGGAGTAGATATTTGCACCAATTTATTGAAGAATACCTTTGCAATAGCGGTTCCGAATAAAGAAAGTAGTACTATATAAAATAAAGACATGGGTAATTCAGGTGCTTGAATTACTTCAGAAGTAAAAAACCCCGAATAGATAAGTACGATTATCGCTGGTATAATAATCGCTGCAAAATTCCCCACTGCAATGGTAATTGCTGGTACATTTTGAAGATGTCGTTTTATAATATTCACACTTAGAGCATACATAACAGTAGCGATAATCACTAAAACAGCATACCAATAATTTTGATCAGGGTTTATAGATGCCCCATTTGCAATTAGGAGTAGCGTCCCCATAAAACCGACAATAACACCTATTATCTGTCTTTTAGTGGAAAAGATTTTAAAAGCTACAATTCCTAATATAATGGTGTTTATAGGTACTATGGAATTTAAAATAGAAGCAATGGCACTATCTATTTCGGTTTCCGCGTAGGCAAATAAAAAGGCTGGAAAAAAAGTGCCTAAAAACCCAGATATAATTAACCACTTTATCGTGTTTTTAGAAAGGTTTTTTAAACTTTTAAACCCTGCAAAAAAAAGAATTATTCCAGAAATGATAATTCGCAAGGATCCTAATTGAAGTGGAGTTAACCCTATTAATGCTTTTTTTATTAAAATAAATGAACTTCCCCATATTAAGGATAGTATTATTAAATAGACCCATTTATTGTCTTTTTGTAGCATCTAGAATGTTAATTAATTTGCAAAAATGTCACAATTAAATAATAAAGCGGAAACAATTGTTATTTTTGTTTAAAATTAATTAATAAGAATAATTATGAAAACATTAAAATTAGTTCTAGGAATAGCATTATTTTCAGTTGTCCTTTGGTCTTGTAAAAATGAAGCGGAGCCAAAAATAGAAACGATAGAGGTTGCCGAAACCAAAGCAGTTAAAGAAATGGACGCCAATGCAACTTTAGCAAAAGCTGAATTTAAAATTGATGGAATGACCTGTGCAATCGGCTGCGCAAAAACCATTGAAAAGAAACTTTCTAAAATGGAAGGTGTAAAGTCTGCTACTGTAGATTTTGATACAAAAACGGCAATGGTGGAGTACGATGAAGCTAAAGTTACCACTACGTCTCTTGAAAAAACGGTAGCTAAAACTAGTGAACAATATATTGTTTCCGATATGAAAACCGTGGAATCTTTCTCTACAGATTTTGCTAAAGGAGAAGACAAAACAAAATGTGATCATAAAGGAAAAGAGTGCAAAAAGGGATCGAAAGAATGTAAGATGGGTAAAAAAGGTGCTAAAGGAGAAAAAATGGCAGCTTGTGGAAAAGATTGCAAAAAAGAATGTTGTGCCGATAAAGCATAAATTAAACTCCCTGTAATTCAGGAATATTGAAATATAATAAAACCATCCTAATTCAGGATGGTTTTATTATTACAAGTATTTTATTTCATCTATTCTTCAGATTCCCACTCTAAAGTTTCCATAATTCGTCGAATATCATTTCTTAGATATACTACAGCAGGATACAAAGAATCAAAATTAGGTTTGGCTTCAAAATAAAGCGCTCCTGTAATAAAATGCCTAACACTATCGGTAGCATAAAATTGTGCTTGTGTTGCTGCATCTCCATTAATCATATAAAACATTCCATATACATTATGGTCTGGATTTACAAAAGGCTGTTCGGGAATACTCTCCGCTTTTATTGCATGATCGTAGGTTAATTTTTGAGCATCTCTCAATAAGGAATCTAAATTAGACTCATTTACATCTTGATAGGTTAAATACAGGGTTGCATTCATTTTGGGATAGTGCAAATTCACCCCACAATTCCTTTTTTTCTTAAGAATCGCCCTTTCATTTTTCTGAAATTTATAAAAGCAATCGCTATTAAAGTCTTTATAGTTCGCTTTTGAATAATCTAATCTTAATTGAGCTTTTGGTTTTATAATAATATCATTATTACAAGAAACTAAAATTATGGTGAAAAAAAGTGCCAATAAAAAACGCATATTCCTAATTTATAAAAAGCTTTATTTGATTTATTCTTTTGTTTTCAAAACCTTCAACAGTAAACGTATATCGATGAAACTTTATTACCTCTCCTTTTTTAGGGAAACCCTTAGCTATTTCTAATAAAAATCCTGCCATAGTTTCCGATTCACCCTTATGGTTTTCAAACAGCTTTGGATCTTCTAATTTAATAGCCTTATAGAAATCTTTTAGTGCTGTTTTTCCTTCAAAAACAAAGGTAGAATCATCTAATTTTGAAAATATTAAATCTTCATCATCAAATTCATCGCTAATCTCGCCAACAATTTCCTCAATAATGTCTTCTAAAGTTATCAATCCGCTAGTTCCTCCATATTCATCAACTACAATAGCCATATGCATTTTCATTTCTTTAAATTCATTTAGCAGATCGTCCAATTTTTTATTTTCAGGAACAAAATAAGGCTTTCGAAGCAGGGTATTCCAATCTAAAGTATTCTGATCAATATAGGGCATTAAATCTTTTACATATAAAACACCTATAATCGCATCTATATTATCCTTAAACACAGGAATTCTAGAAAATCCATGGCTAATAATTTCCGGCATAATATCTTCATACAAAGCAGTTTCATCTATCGCAAAAATATCTAGCCTAGGCTTCATCACTTCTTTGGTATCTGTATTCCCAAATGTTACAATCCCTTTGAGGATTTTATGTTCTTCTTGAGTGGTATCTTCATCTGAGGCCAATTCTAAAGCTTGCGACAAATGATCTACACTAATGTTTGGCTTTTTATTTCCGAACCTACGCTCTATAATTTTTATTACAGATTGCATAGGCATACTTAATGGGGTGAGGACAGTTTCTAAAGTTTTTAATGGATATGCCATAAAAACTGAAAACGAAACACTTTTTCTACTAGCATAAACCTTGGGTAATATTTCTCCAAATAATAAAATTACAAAAGTAACCAGTCCTACTTCAGTGATAAAATGTAGGTTTACGCCATAATAATTAGTACTAATTCCTGTAAACATAAGGTCACTTAGTGAAGCGAAAAGAAGTACAATGGCTATGTTTATAAAATTATTAGCAATAAGAATAGTTGCCAATAATTTTTTTGGTTTTTTTAATAGCTTCTGAACTATTTCTAACTTTTTATTCCCTTTCCTCTCTGAAGGATCTTCATCAAAATCTGTAGGTGTTAATGAAAAAAAAGCAACTTCTGCACCAGATATTAAAGCAGAACAGATTAATAAAATTAATAATATAACAATACTTGTTATATGAGTTCCATTTAAAAGAATTGCTAAAAATAAACTAGGAGGTTCTGTATCCAAAATTCTGGTTTAGTTAATAATTAAAAAGGCAAGTCATCCCCCTCTTGCCCTATTGGATCTGAAGTTTGGGCTGGTGCTTGCACTTGCTTTGACTGTTCCTGATTGGCTGTAATATTTGGATTTGGATTTCCGCCTTCTGCTTTAGGGGTTAAAAATGTAAAATCGGTACATTGTATTTCTGTAGAATAACGATCTTTACCCTGATCATCCTGCCATTTTCGAGTTTTTAATCGCCCTTCAATATATACTTTATCTCCTTTTTTTAAGTATTTTTCACAAATCTCAGCAGCTTTATTTCTCACTACTATATTGTGCCATTCCGTATTACTAACTTTTTCACCAGTAGTACGATTTGTATAGGTTTCGTTAGTTGCTAACGGGAAATTACCAACGCATCCACCACCATCAAAATAATGCATTTTCACTTCATCACCAGTATGTCCTATTAGTATTACTTTGTTAATGGTTCCACTCATAATAATTTATTTTATAATTTCTGCAAAGTTATATTTTGCGATTTAAATATAGCTATTTTTTTTGTTATTGTAATCAATCTTTTAATTGAAATAACTAGTTATAAATTTTTCAATAAGAGTTGGTACTGGGTATTTATTAATGGATTGTATAGGAATCCCTTTTATATCATTATTATAGGTTTCTATAATCCAAAAGCGAGTATGCAAATGTCGGTGTGAGAGTTTATGAATTATAGACTTCTCATTATAAAGTACAATAGAAGAAAAGGAATGTTTTTTCGATAACTCTTTAAACTCTTCCAATTGCTGAAGTATATCTAATTCTATCTCTTTAGACGTTTCAATAAGCGGAAATTCATACAATTGTTGCCAAATTCCTTTTTCGGTTCTTTGTTGAAGTTGAATTACTTCTCCTTCAGATTGAATTATAAAATAATTAAAATAACATTTTTTAATTGTTGCTTTTTTTAATTTAACAGGAAGTTCAGCAACTGTAGTTTTTTGAAGCGCCATACATTTATCATTAAAAATACAAGAAGAACAATTTGGACTTTTAGGGGTACAATGTCTAGCACCAAATTCCATTAAAGCTTGATTGTAGGTTCCTGGTTGTGAGCTGTCTATTAACTTTTGAGCTAGTTTTTTAAATTCTTTAATTCCCTGGGTACTATTAATAGGTGTAGTAATTCCAAAATAGCGAGACAATACTCTATATACATTGCCATCTACCACAGCCGTAGATTCGTTATAACATATAGATGCTATGGCACTTGCGGTATAATCTCCAACACCTTTTAATTGTAATAATCCTTGATAGGTTGTTGGAAATTCACCTTTTAGGTCTTTAGAAATGTATTTAGCGGTGACATGTAAGTTTCGAGCTCGAGAATAATATCCCAACCCTTGCCATAGTTTTAGCACTTTTTCTTCAGGTGCATTTGCCAAGTCATTTACAGAAGGAAATCTAGAGATAAACGCATGATAATAAGGTAATCCTTGAGCAACTTTTGTTTGTTGTAGTATTATTTCTGAAAGCCAAATAGCATAAGGATCTTTAGTTAATCGCCAAGGCAATTCCCTTTTATGATCTATATACCACAATATGAGTATTTTACTGAAAAATGCATTGCTTTTTGACATTTGACCAAATTAGCCTTTATCTAATTATATTTTAATGGTTTAAGGATTGATTTTTTGATTATAAAATTCATATATTTGCCCTCTTGAAAAATAAGATTAATATTAATAAAATTATTACAGAATGACGAAAGCAGATATCGTAGCAAAAATTTCGGACAAATTAGGAATGGAAAAAGGAGATGTACAAGCTACAGTTGAAACCTTTATGAACGAAGTAAAAAATTCACTTGAAGGTGGAGACAATGTTTACTTAAGAGGTTTCGGAAGTTTTATCGTAAAGAAAAGAGCTGAAAAAACTGGAAGAAACATTTCAAAAAATACTACAATAAAAATCCCCGCACATAATATTCCAGCATTTAAACCTGCTAAAGTATTTGTAGAAGGAGTGAAAACTAATGTTAAGGTAAAATAATAACCCTTCCCTATTTTGGGAAATTTAAAAATATTACTATGCCAAGTGGTAAAAAAAGAAAAAGAGCAAAAATCTCGACACATAAACGTAAGAAAAGAAGTCGGGCTAATCGCCATAAAACTAAGAAATAGTATACTATTCTCATAGTTAAAATCAAAAACGTTCTTTGAAAATGAAATTGATTTATTTTTAATTTAAAAAAAATTGGTTTCGACGGGTTAAAAATCTACCTATATATAGGTAGTAAAAAAACCTGTGATAAAATATTGTTTAATCCATTTGTCCCAATTTTCGGGATGGATAAAAATTAATGAAAAGTGAACTACGAATTATTTATTAGATCCGGTTCGCAAACAGTTGATTTTGCCCTTTTAAAAGATGGAAAACTAATTGAATTACATAAAGAA
>MAAC01006013.1_pt1 | contig 37002 bp, 34 predicted proteins | sample 1115981 | NCBI WGS metagenome assembly MAAC01 (sample SAMN04961126, study PRJNA320927) | seawater metagenome | isolation source: sample BD02T64 sea water enriched with oil for 64 days | place: USA:Gulf of Mexico | collected 2013-07-27 | reverse complement strand
ATTATTTGATAATTGAGATACGTTTAACGATATGATCGTTAGCAGTACTAATTCTCAAATTGTACATACCAGCTGGTAGTGTACTTAGATCCATTACTTTTTCCATTGAAGCCTCAACAACTGATTCTTTGTAAACAATTTTACCAATTTGATCTACAACAGTAATGTTATAGTTGATCAAGTCAGCAGGAGTTGCTACATAGAAGATGCCATTTGATGGGTTTGGACTTACAGTAATTTGTCCAAGAATAGCCTCATCTAATCCAATTGAGCAGTTCTCAGAAATTACGTGAACAGTATACATCTCTTGAGTTGTCCCATCTTCTGCAGTAACCGTAATGATGATATCACCATATGGAGCTACTGTTGCAGATCCAGACAAAATATAAGTTGCATTTGGATCATTTGGTACAACAGTTAGATTAGCTAATGATGTAGCACCAATTCCAACAGTTAAGTTGTATTCATATTCATCCACTGGAGAAACAACCATTTGAGCTAATGTATCAGGATTAGCAATGATACAGAAGTATCCGCTAGTAGTTGATAATGAGTCCAATGTTGCATCTGCCGCAGCTGTTGCATAAGTCCAGTTGATATAGTACGTTAAGATAGTACCATCTTCAGCTGTAATTGTAATGATAGTAGTACCAGGAACAATAGTAGCGTCGATGATAACAACTGTTGCTGTTATATCTTCTGTGATTGCTCCAATGTTAACTGTGCCTAGAGGAGTACCGAAGTCTAATACTACATTATATGTTAGTGTGGCTGCATCGAATCCTGTAACAGTACCTCCATTGATAGTAAGGTCCAATAGATTGGCATTGTCACTTGGTGCAACTGTGAAGATTACATAATATGTCAAAGTCGTTACACCATCCTCTGCTAATACTTCTACAACTGCTGTGTCAGGTACATTTGTAGCCTGAGTCAATGTGACTGTAGCATTGTTATCATCTGTAATTCCAATAACTGTAGGAGCTATAGTAGTACCATTTGGAAGTTCAACGTAGTAAGTATAAATGTTGGCTGTAAATCCAGATACAGTTACTAAGTCAACTTGCAGATCAGACAGCAATGCATTTGATGATTGCGATTCGATCTCGTAATTGATACAGTATGTATTGGTTGTGATGCCATCTTCAGCTGTTACAATAATTGTTGCAGTTCCAGGAATAGCAACGTTATTAGTTACAACAGTTGCATTTGGATCATTTTCCAAGGCCGAAACAGATGGAGTAAATGCAGATCCGAATGGATATGTTAAAGTATAACATAATGTATCAGGATGGAATCCAGGAACTGAGCTACCACTTACTTCAAGTGATTGAAGAGTTGCGTCAGTAGCTGCAGGTCCTTCAGTGATAATTACAGAGTAGGTAGCAGTATATGCTGTATCTTCAGCTATAACATTTATAAATGCTGTATCTGGCAATGAAGACACTTGATCAATACTTAAACTTGTAATGAACGGTGCGCTTGTAGAAGCAGTCACATTATAGTTTGTACTTCCATAAGGTACTTCGTACGCATAATTAAATACTGTAGGATCAAATGTTACCGGATCTGTTACTGTGTTTCCAGCAACAGCTAAATCTGACAATGATGGGTCGGTATAAGGAACGTGCTCAAAAGCTTCCCAGTTATCAAAGGCAAATCCTTCGATAGGTGTATTCCAAGAAGAATTCAATCTCCATCTGAATCTTACATCAGATTCTCCACTTAATCCTGTAACCAGGATAGATTTATTTGTCCATTCTACTGTATTAGAAGAAGCTGTCCATATCCATTGCCAAGATGTTCCACCATTCGATGATTTTTGAAGCTGGAAAGAATGATTATTATTTGTTCTTACAAAATCAAATTCCACCTCTACATCATTGGTATAACTAGAGAAGTCATAACATGGAGAATATAGATAAGATTGTTCGTTTAGCGCAATGTCTCCTGATAGGTTAGTAGCCCATACTTCTTGGTCATTACTGTTTCCTGCCACAGTTGTTGTTGGAATACCGTATTCCCATGAGTTTGCAACACCGGTACCAATTTCCGAAGTCCATCCACCGTTACCACTATTGAATGTAGTTGAATCCACGGTCAAAGTTGGTACACTAGTAATATTGATGTCAAGGAAATTTGAAGTAGTGTCTTCATCTAGTGTGAAGTTGATTCTTACGGCAATATTATATTCACCAGTAAGACTCATATCAATAGAAGGTAATTCCATTACAGTATCTTGCTGAGAAGCTAATCCTGTATCGAAATTCCAGAAGTTAATCCACAATCCACTGTTGTTGAACATGTATTGAGCTGTAGCTCCATTTGCTGCAACATCAAAGTTCCCAAAGTTCATCAAGGTAACATTACCCATTTCAACACCTAGACCACATGCACTAGCTAGTCCGTCAATAGAGGTAACAGCTAAGTCGTTGTCTGGGCAAGCTTCAACATGGAACCCTTCTTGAACCTCAAGGTCAGATCCAGATATACCACCAATACCGTTAGTAACTTCGTTACCATCATTATTAGCTATGATAATACCACCACATCTTGTGATAGAATAAGTACCACCATTCCATCCATCATCGAAAATATCCCAAGCGTTCATTATGTAGTTTCCATCTTCATAGACGCAAACAGCAGTATTGTACGTGGAATAACTTGAGTATCCAGCACCTGTGCTAGTTTGATGATGAATTACACCATTGACAGTGTCTAGAATTTCCCACCATACTTCACCACCGTAGTTTCCAGTGTTTACTTGAACATCAATCCACATGTTACCAAGGTTGGTAACAGAGTAATCGATAATATCATTAGAAATAACAGAATCTCCAGTTAATGCAGTTTGAACCCAGAAAATAGAATCCAAAGCAGCAGAGAAATCGTAGTATCCATTTAAGGTAAATGTTGCAGTAGCACCTGGTTGGATTGTATCCATAAATGTACCTACATTAATAAATGTGATACTGTCCCAGCTCAATTCAACTGGGAATCCAGTTGCTGGAAGACCACCAAAGTTCTCAATTTCGATCTCAATTTGAGAAGAATCGGAAATATTACATCCCGACTCGACTGGAGAGAGAATAGAATTGATTCCTATATTATTTGCCCATGGAGTTGTAAATTCTATTTGCGTATCTGCATAGATTGTATCACAAGGGTTGGACAAGTGAACCACGTATTCCGTATTTTCATTTAACCCAGTAATTAGGTATGGATGCGCAATTGCGGTATCTGTAGGGATGCTATCAAATAGATCCAGTGTGTCGTCTTGATTTACAAGCTCAAGGTGCCATACAGTATCAGGGCTAGTATTCAACCAATCAAGTGTTACCTCTTCATGGGATAGGTTGTCAAAAGAGAATCCAACTGGAAGTGCACAATCAGGGCCTTCTTCCCATCTCATATTGTCAATGTATAAATTGTCATTAGTAGATGTTGGGTTGAATTTAATTGCAATATGTTGACCTATACCAGTGTATGATAAAAATGGTACTGCAATCGAATCACAATTCATACCAGAAACCTCGGAACTGAATATTGCAGTAAAGGTGCTTGGATCATTTGGGTCAGTCATTGTTCCAACCTCAAACGGAGATGCAGGAGCAAAAGTTGAATTGTTTTTTGCCTCAAATGTTAGAAGATGAGTGCCGTCATTGATCGCAGACAATTCTGGTGTAACAAATAAAATATCTGCAGTGAAGTCATTTGCACTTGACATTCTAATAGATCGACTTCCTTCACATGAACTCCAGCTTGAAGCATTTACACGTACAGAAGGTAGTCCCCAAGTTGTTGTTAGGTTGTGTTCAACTGTATGAGTCCAGCAAATCGCAGTATCATTACTTTGAAGAGATTCAAAATCAGTGAAGAAATCATCTATTGGAGCACAGTCAGTTTGGAAACTGAATGATGTACTTTCACTAACAGCATTTGTACAATTTGTTGAAATAGTAACCTCATATATTGTAGATGGCTCCAAACCATTAACAGTGAATGAAGGTGAAGTACCAGTATATAGAACAGTTGGATTCATACCCGAAACATCAACTAATTCTAACAGCCATTCTGTTCCAAAAGTACCTATTGAATCTACTGTAATTGATACAGAGGTTGTAGATGTTGAATCCACTGTTACATCGGTTGGGGGGAAGCAGTTTGGTATTTCATGCCACTCGATATCATCTAAATAAGAATCAGCCCAAGCAGTTCCAGGAATACTTTGAATAGCAACATAGTTGTCCAATCCAGTATATACATCAAAGTTAAAAGTATATTGAGTATAAGTACTTGTTAAAGTAATGGAGTCCATTGCTGTAAATGTACTGATGTCATTTGGATCTGTGATTGTACCAATAACCAATGTATTGCCGTCGTTATTTCCTTCTTTTGCATAGAATCTTAATCTATGATCTTGAGTTGCTAAAGAAGTTACTTCTGGTAATGAAGCAAATTGTAGAACATCTGGCCCAGTTAAATTAAAGCTTTCAAAATGCAGATAATTTGTTCCTGTATTTGCATTCCATGATGAGTTTTCTACTCGAATAAAAGCACTTGTAGAAGTTGTGCTATCTATAAATGTCCAACAGTTCATCGGGTCTCCAGTGTTAAGACCTTCGAATGAAGTAATATAATCTGCAATTGGAGCGCACAATGTAGTGAAGGTTACTGGTCCAACCCAATCAGTTGAATCTGTTCCACACATTGTTCTTACAAATGCCTTATAGTTTGTACCAGAAATTAATCCAGATGAATTAAATGGTGTCCCTGTCGCAGTATGTGTAGCTATACCTGTTGGTGCAATTGTCGATTCTACAATTTCAATTTCATATAAAGTTGCACCTGAACCAGCTACAGTAAAGGACATGTCAACAGAATTTGTTTGAACTGAATCTACCGCTAAGTCATAAGGAGTATTACATGCAGGAAGTGCAGTAATAGCCATTGAATCAATGAAAATATAGTCATTTGTTATGTTTAGAGGAGATGCATAGTCAAGAGCTACCATTACCTCAGATCCAACATAAGAGTTGTCAATTAGCAGATATTCTGTCAAGTAAGAGCCGGGTGCAGACGATGAAGCTCCATCATTTGATTCAAAATCTGGACCGGTAACAGACCAAATTGTAGACCATGTTAGTCCGTCATCATCAGAAAGAATAACTTTTAATGTATCTTGATTTGAGTCATCATGAGACCATTTGAATGTTAGCAATGCAGCTTGATCCATGTCAACTATAGGAGCTTGTAATATTCTGTGTTCAGAGAAATTACCCCAAGAATTCCTTGCTCTAGCAGCTATAGTGTCACCACTAGTTACGTATGGAGTCCATTCTCCATCTCCTAGATCAACTTCAAAACATTCTGGTATCCAAGTATTAAATCCTTCTGTGATAGGCATTGAAGTTGGAGAACACATAGTGGTTACTTCTTCAGGTCCAACCCATTCGGAATTTCCATCGGTTCCTCCACATGCAGCACTTACATAAACTTCATATACGGAATTTCCATCAAGGTTTTGTGCAGTGTATGAGTTGGTATACGTGCTATCAGAAGCTATTCCGGTAAAGGATTGTCCTAATGTAATGTTTACGTATTCCACGTACCACATTGGTTCAGTATCAATTGAAGTCCAAGAGTAAGTGATAGCATCATCTGAATAGTAGTCTACAGTCAAATCTAGAGGAGCTTGACATGTTGGTAGTGTAGTAAACCAATAGTTATTTGTCCATGCACTTGGTCCATCAATCAATCCACAATTAGCTCTAACAATTACTTGGTAGAAGCTTTCAGGAACTAAACCTGTAATATGAGGTGAGTTGTCTGTAACGGTGTGTGAAGGAGTAAAGGTAAATGTATCTGGTGGAACCGCTTCTAAGTTGATTATCTCAAGTTCCCAAGATGTTTCTGATCCAGCCTGAGCCCATGATAGGTCAATAAATACATCACCAATTGAATCAATAGTGATATCTCCTAATGGAAGACATGTAGGTGGAGTTGTAAAAGTTACTGGAATAGACCAAATACTTTGCGGAGTTGAATTAAATGGACCGCAATCAGATTGAACATATACTTCGTATGTAGTTTCTGGGATTAATCCTAAAAGTTCGAAGTTATTATTTATTGTAACACCTGAAGTAGTTGCATTTCCTGTTGCAGTATCTCCAACCGTAATATTAACTAATTCTAGGTTCCATAGATTTTCTGAACCATTTGAAGTCCAAGAAAGGTCTGTGGTTGTAGGTTCTATATTGTCAGTAACTAATGCACTTGGAGGTGGACAAGTCGTTACAATATAATATAAATCAAGAGTAGAAATGATTGTAGTTTGATCTGCCCAGGAATTACCATCTTGAGCTAAAATTTTAACTCCTGACATGTTGTTCACATCAACACCATAATCTAAAAGGCTTACACTGTCTAAGCCACATAAATTGTCAGCGTAAACTGTTCCATCAACTTCAAGGTTGAAATAGTAGCTGTTGGGGCAAGACCAAGATGATCCTGCATGTTCAAATGTAATTCGGGCGTCTGTGATGTAGGAATTTGTAACAGTATCGATACAGTCGAAGCTGTTAAACTCAACATAGTTAATGTTGTCGTCACCTGAAGAAGATTCTGCATAATTACATACTGTCTGAGCCGAAAGCGCAGAGTATGACATAGCAAAAACCACGGCGGCGAACCGGCGTAAATTTCTGATCATAGTTTGAGGTTTAAGGGTTAAATTTCTAACGAGTTTTTGAGGGCTCGTTATGAATTATCTCTCAAATATATCCAACAAAGCTTCTAGGCGAGGTTCAGATTGGGGAGTATTATGTTTAAAATAGGGAAATCCGGAGAAAATAACACCACTTTTTAGTTGTTTATATGCGGATGGCGGTGTGTGGGAAGAAAAGTATTAACCGTTGACATATTGGAATTACGACATCTGATTTCTGAAAAATAAGAGAAAATGGGAGAATCCAAATAGGGATATTGGTTCTAATCACCAAATTGAAAATCGCTAAATAGTCATCTATTTTGACTCTCCCATTGCCAATAAAAATGAACGTAAACCCAACTATCAATAACACGGTTTTATCATCTTAGTGCTGTTAATTTAACCCGAAAACGGCAAAAAGAGTTTTTGAACACCGGAATGTTCAAGATGAAGCCGGAAATCAATATCATAACCACGTCATAATATATTGCCTCTTCAATTGAATCAAGTAGGCTTGACTCAATTGTTAGATTACAAAAGTAAGAATAAGTAAATGTAGCAGGTGTCAATTTTTAGTTTGATACCTTTAAAATGGAGAAATCCAAATAAAATATGCGACTATGGTCTCTAAGATCGCTTTATTACTTGAAGTTTTTCATGTACTTGGCAGGTGTTATCCCTTCGATTTTCTTAAAAGCTGTATACAATGAACTTTGTGATTTAAACCCAACCTCTTGACCTAAGACTTCAAGGGTAAGACCTCCAATTCTATCAGGATTCTGCATGATCTTTTTGGCTTCGTCTACTCTAAATTGATTGATGAAGTGGTTGAAATTACAACCTGCTTTATAATTGATAATCTTCGATAATTTCCTATAGTGTATGTCTAGTGAGTTCGCCAAATGAACAATGGTTAACTCCTCATTTGTAAATGCTTTTTCCTTTTCTATATAGGATATTACCTGCTTGTAAATTTCATTGAATTCGTCTTCTTCTTTTTGACCTACTTCCTTTATTTCTGTTTTAGTACTTATTTTATTTAAAGGGAGGTAGTGTTGTTTCATTCCAAAAAAGGCAATCCAATAGGTCATTCCCATAGTTACTAAACTCTGAATTACATATAGGCTTTGAAATACTAAAGGATGATTAGAACTTAGTTGTGTTGTGCTGTGAAATATTAGAAATAAAATATCATCTATTGTAATGACTAGAAATATGATAATAATTGGTTTCAACCATTTGAAAAGCTTGTTCATATCCTCAGGAGAATACAAACATTTATTCAGATTCTTTTGAGCTAATAAACTTTTGGTCTTGATTAAATAGCCCAGGCTATATAGATTAGAGATCACTATATAAATCACAAAATTGTCTGAGAAAAAAAGACCTTTTAGATTATCTGACGGTAAGGCTATAAATAGGACACTAAAAAGACTGAATTCTATAATCCCTGGAATAAGATGTTTTATTTCATCCTTAATAGAGAACTTTACAAATACACCTTTTACAAAAAGAAATAATAGAGGAAAGGATAAAAAGTAAAAGCGAAGTGGTAAGAAAAAAAGCCTTGGATCTACATCTCCTAAGTAGTAATCGTTTATTGCTTTTGAGAGAAAAGAGAGCCCAAATGTGGTTAAAAATAATCCTAAAAAAAGAGATGTTTTCCTTTTTGCAGATAGGTATATCAATGTACCTCCAAGACTAACTCCATGGATTAAACTTAATATTCCTAATAAACTTGCAATTCCTCTCATCGGAAGGTTTCTAAATGTTGTAAATCAATTGATTTTATATTTTAACTCTCCTACCATTTTCTCTTGTTAAACTTGATCTAATAATAGAGTATGGTCAAATTTATAGAATTTTTATAGAGGATTGAGTTTAAAGATAGGTCAGAATGATTGGTTTTGTGTAAAATTACTATGAATTACTTACTTGCAAGGTAAATAAAACGAATTTCAGATAATGAACTCAAAAATTAACAAGGATTCTTGTTAAACCATTAATATGATGGCAAAAAAAGGGCTCGTTCTATTAACGAGCCCTTTTTACTTATTTACTATGTTCTACTTAGTCAGTAATAGTATATGTCATTTCGATATTCATACCTGCTTGGTCTACATTAAGATCAGCGAAGTCACCGTTGAAATCTAGGTGGTAGGTTAAGTTATGACCATTAGAATTTCCATTTCCAGTAAATGCAGAACCAATTCCAGTGATGATGTCAGCTGGAGTAGCAGAAGGAGTCACAATAGCTGTAGGAGCTCCTACAGTTCCTCCACCATTACCTGCATGAGCAGAAGCGATTACTTTAAGTGTCAATCCTTCAATTTCTGGCACATTATCAGCAGATATGCTGATAGAACGTGTATTTCCTGAAGCGGCAACGACAGATGTATAGTTGATCCACAGATCAGCGTTTTCTTCATCGATGATGAATTCTGAACCGGCTTCCAAACCATCAGCATTTAAGGCGAATGTTACATTTTCAGCACCTGTAGTTTCAATGTCTAGTATAGCAATTTCAGGAATACTGATCGCTACGTTGTGAGACTGATCTGCATCATCTTGAGCAAAAGCAGTTCCTAATCCTAATACTGAAACAAATGCGCTTAAAAGTGTAATCTTTTTCATAATGGTATGTATGTCGTTCTGTTGTTATCGTTGTTTTACAGTACAAGAATACGACGCATTTGAAAAGTAGAGGGGCTAGCCTCGATGAGTGGAGGAATTAAAAGGTTAAATGAAAAGATAAAGATAAAATAACTAAAGATTTTAATAAAACAGTCGGTGAATGGTGTCGTTTAAGCGATAATTAGTTTTTAGATTAAATATGGATTATCTGAATAACAATAATTGTAAAGATAAAAGGCCAATGTCTGATAAACGACATTGGCCTTTTTTTAATTTAATCAGCTGTTAATTAGACTTATTGGATATTTCCAATTCTAGATCTACAAAGAAGCGATCTATAAGTCCTCTTTTAACATGTGGCATCACCACTATTTTATACCAAGATCTTTCACCTTCATATTTGTCAGCAACCAACATATGTTTGGTAGCGAGTTTAGGACTAATGTAATTAGCATCTATAGTCACTATATTGACATGTGGATTTCTAAAGTAAGGGATAGATAAGGCGTCTAATCTTTCACAAATATCATCTGTACGATGTATTAATGAATTCATCTTAAAGGTCCATCCTTCAGATCCATGTATCATCATAATCATCCAAACGGAAATAGCATTGGCACCTGAACGACTTCCACATATGGTGAAATCTTTCCCTTGAACATAATTAGCTTCTTCTGTTTTAGCATATTGCATCATGCCTTTTCTTATTAGGAAGATACCTGTTCCATAAGGAGACTGCAACATTTTATGGCCATCTATAGTAATAGAAGAAATCTTTTCGTTTTGAAATTGGTACCTACTGTTTGGATTGGTGAATGGGTAGATATACCCTCCAAATGCACCATCTATATGTAATTTGTAGATCAGGTTCTTTTCGTCTAAAAGAGCTGTAATAGAATCGATATCGTCAACTGATCCGTACATTGTTGTAGCGCAATTACAGATAACGATAAAATATTTTCGCCCTTCTTCTTTGGCTTGATCCAAAATAGTATCTAAGGCATCAAGATCCCAGTTTCTATTTTTCTTATCAACAGGAATAATTACCTGGTCTATGTCTAGTAAGTTGGCCCCCTTAGGCATGGAATAATGGCTATCTTCAGAGTAGATCATTAAAATCTCCTCTTTTTTTGCAGCAAATTCTTTGCGAAAAAGGTTTCTATATATCCACATTGCTTGGATATTAGCTTCAGTTCCTCCTGGTGCTACATATCCATCAATAGTGTTTTTTTCCGATCGAAACATTTCTTCACCGATCAAGCCTATCAATTCTCTTTCGATAGCTTGTGTTCCGGCAAATATGCTTTCTGATTCACCGCCCATTGTATGACATCCAATATGGTTAGGATTTGCAATCAGGGTGGAAAGGAATGGGGCATCTTTTAAGAAAGGGGCATCATCATAAAATTCCTCAGCATCCAAGTAGGTTCCTGGAACCCCAAGGATGTTGTTACTTCTATAATTTATATTATTGGCTAAGGCGCCAAATAGCTTTTCGTTGATTTTTCGTGGACTAAGTTTTTTCCAATACATGGTAATACGTTTTTTAATGTCTGCTATTTTTTGATACTAGAATTCTATTCATGTCTGTATCAAGCAACAATATCATTTTTCACCAATCGGTATTGTGACTCTTCTAAGTTGGGTGTCGAGATCATTTAGTAACAAGCTTCACTTCCTAATGTTAATGCTCCATTTGAAGGGCTGATATAAGGAATACCTAATCCAGCTCCTCTTAAAATGAAGAATAGTGCTGCAAAGATCATCAAAATCGGAAAGATGGAGCGAATTTTTGCTGGAATTTTTGATTTCGTAAGTTGGGAGGCGAATTGCAAAGAAGCTAATGCCGGTATTGTTCCAAGTCCAAAAGCTAACATAAATAGGCCCCCTTGATAGAGGTCACCAGTAGAAAGAGCCCCCATTAGAGCCAAATAAATAAGTCCACAAGGAAGTAGTCCATTGAAAAACCCTAACAATATTAAAGTCGGCATGCGATGCTTTTTTAGTAAAACAGACATCTGGGACTGGACTGGATTAAGGACTTTTTTATATAAAAATCCTACAATTTTGTTGTTCTGGTGTTTTAATTTGGGAATAATCACAGCAATTAATATCAAGATTCCAGCAACAATAGAAACTCTTTGTTGCAAACCCGAAAGAACCAAGCCCTTTCCAAGACTTCCAAAAATAAGGCCTAGCAGGGAATACATTCCCAATTTTCCAATATGGTACAGTACAATACTTAAAACACTTTGTGCTTTATTTTTGCGAGAAATCGGAAGGGCAAGTGCCAGTGGGCCACACATAGCAACACAATGTGCACTCCCTAGAAAGCCGATACTCAAAGCCGATATCCAGAGCGCTTGATCCATTATAAAAAGAGTATTTCTTCGTAGTAGAACCTAGTTTCATTTTCCTTCCATGAAATCTTGATTCTCCATTTACCGTTCAGTAATTGATTGGCTGGTAATATTTGATTTTGTGATTCATTGAATTGAATCGGAGTAATGAAATCCTTTTTGGAATCATTTGGTCTATACATCAAAATCTCTCCTTCAATAGAGTCATTTTGCCATTCTTTAGGAAACTGAATATGCAAACCTTCTTCCAATGCTTGAAAAAGGATTTTTCCTTGGTAGGTATTTCCTGCTTTCGTTTCGCTTATCCTTTTTTCGAATTTTAATTCTTCTTCATAGTAATTTGGTGTGACCAATTCTATGGTCGTATTGAAGCTTTTTATCAAGGCCCAGCTAACTAGACCAATGAATATTATAAATGCTACAACGATTGATTTTCCCCATGACCAGTTCATAATGCTTTAGTTTATAGGACCATTAAACTTAGTTTTCACCTCTTCTATTAATTTATCTCCTTGATAAATTCCAAGATTAAGGTTTGTCTTTCGACCATTTAATTGATCCTTGTTGATGTAAATTAATAAAGTTCCTTCCGAGAATTCTTGTTTTTCTAAGGAAATGGCGCTTTCAAAACCAATTACCTTTACCTCTCCTTCCGGAGAAATCAATTCAATGTGAAGGTCTTTATGTTCGTGTGACTTATTTAGAATTTTGTAGTTATACATATTCATAATCTTGTCACCTTCTCTTTTATATAGTGTTCCAGGAACTCTTAATACTGTTGATTCAATATCAGATCTAGATGCCAAAAATGAGGTTAGTGTTATGAGAAGTATAATCAATACTGTAGAGTAGGCAATCATTCTTTTACCGAAAGTGAATGGCTTCTTTTCTGCAATCATTTCTTCTGAGGCATATCGAATGAGCCCCATAGGTAAATCGACCTTCTCCATTACAGAATCGCAAGCATCCATACAGGCAGTGCAGTTTACACATTCCATTTGGGATCCATTTCTGATATCTATACCCGTAGGGCATACTGCTACACAAAGATTACAGTCAATACAGTCTCCTTTGTCAAGCTCTTTTCTGTCCTCATTTTTTCTGAACTTTCCTCTATTTTCTCCTCGCTTATAGTCATAACTAACCTGTATCGACTGTTTGTCTAAAAGAACCCCTTGTAGTCTTCCATAAGGGCAAACAACGATACATGCTTGTTCTCTAAACCAGTTAAATACAAAAAAGAAAACAGTGGTAAATATTAGGATGGACATCAGTCCACCAATATGTTGCGATGGTGGTTCGCTGATTATTTTAAAGAGTTCATCAACTCCAATAACATAACTTAAAAAACAGTTTGCTATAAGGAATGATATAGCATAAAAGATACTCCACTTAACCGATCTTTTTCTTATTTTTTCTGCATTCCAAGGCATTTTTGCCAACTTCTTTTGTTGTCCATAATCACCATCTATTTTGTATTCAATCTTCCTGAAGACCATCTCAAGAAAAATAGTTTGAGGGCACATCCACCCACACCAAATACGACCATAAGTAACGGTGAACAATGTAACTCCTACTACAGCAGTAATACTAGCTAGTACAAATAGAATAAAGTCTTGAGGCCAAAAGATGATTCCAAAAACGATGAATTTTCGCTCTAGAATATTGAAGAGCATAAAGGGCTCTCCATTTAATTTTATGAAGGGTATTCCAAAAAGGAGGATTAATAGTACAGTCGAAACTTTTGTTCTAGCAGTGTAGAATTTCCCTTTTGGCTTTTTTGGTCGGATAAATACACGTTTCCCATCCTCTGAAATAGTGGTGACAGAGTCCCTGAAACTTTCTGTATCCCTGTATAAATCCTCGTTGTTGCTCATGGTGATGGTGTTTTAGGATTTTTTTAAAAAAAAGGCCGCCTCAGAGTGCTTGAAAGCTCGCAGTTCTGATCTGGTCATAGGGATTGGCGGCCTTTTTAATTTGGATTATTTCATCCTTATTTTATTTCTCCGGAACCCACTTGTCTCCCTCCGGAGCTTTTGCATTTGCAGGGTTGGTTCCTTCAAGGCTAATGATATAGCTAGATATTTTTTGTATCTGTGCAGGTTTTAATTGAGATTTCCATGCAATCATCCCTTTGTCTGGAATACCATATTTAATAGAAGAGAATACGTTTTTGATTCCTCCACCATGCTTCCAAAATTCATCTGTTAGATTTGGTCCAACTAAACCTTCACCATTGGCACCATGACACGCAGCACAAAGAGAAGTATATAGTTTTGACCCAACTGTTAGGTCTGCTTCACTAGTCATTAATTCAACCGTGCTTTCATCAATCAAATTAGTAGCTGTTGCTTTGTATGAGGTCATTGCTTTTTCTGCTGCTTTCATTTCCATAGCATATTCTTCTTCCTGACCAGGAATATTATCAAATACATAGATATTTGCTAAATAGACTACAGACCAAATTATAGTGATATAGAAGAAGGCAATCCACCAAGGTGGTAGATTGTTGTCCAATTCTCGGATACCATCGTATTCATGATCTAGCATTATGTCTCCTTCCTCTTCAATGGGCTTAGCATCATCTAGCTTTCTCATCACTTTGTCAAGTAGCGTAGGAGTTGCTCTCTCTGCTGCTAATTGCTCTTCTGACTTCAACATATTGGATAAATTGTTGATTGTTTTGAAGAGGGTGAAAAATGTGATTACCAATATGAAGCAAGCAAGGATTAAAAGGAAAGCCGGTACATCTATATTTTGGATGATTTCAGGTCCCATAATAGATTCAGTTCCTGCTTGGGCAGATCCCATTCCTAAAGCGATAAGAATTGACATCATTTTACCTTTGTTTTTCTTTTTTACTTGATCAGCTAAAGTCTTTATAACATTAGGTAAGGCTAGAGCTAAAATCAATAAAATGATGAATAAAACAATTGTCAATAAGTAATACGGATTGTTCAACGTTCCAGATGATTGAGCCCATGCCGGCGCTGCCATTCCGAATATAGCCGCTAGACTAAGTGTGTATTTCTTTTTCATGGTCTTTTATTTATTAAGAGAAGCAATGCTTCTTTAAAAGCTTAATCTAATGGTAGCTGACTCATGCGGTCAGTATGGGTTTTACTCGACTTCCAAACGTATACTCCAAGCCCTACAAAGAAGGTGAAGAAAATAAGGATGGAGATAATGGGATATATTTCTATCCCATCTATCGTGGCCATGTGTGCTTTTATATACTTCAACATAATATTACTTGTTTGCTGTTTTGATATCTGTACCTAATCGTTGTAAGTAGGCGATCAATGCGATAATCTCTTCGCTACCTTTTACATCGATATTTGGATCTTGATTTAGCTCAGTAGAAATTTCAAAGGCTTGGTTTGCCATGTCTTGATCTACATTTGCAACTTCTTGTTCTGTGTAAGGAACTCCAAGAGAAACCATAGCTTCCAATTTTGCTTGAGTACTAGAGATATCTAAATCATCTTCAATTAACCATGGATAGGCAGGCATGATAGAGTTAGCAGACATACTTTCTGGATCCAACATGTGGTTGTAGTGCCAAGAATGAGGATATTTTCCACCAATTCTATGTAAATCTGGACCAGTTCTTTTTGACCCCCATAGGAATGGATGATCGAATACAAATTCTCCAGCCTTAGAGTATTCCCCATATCGCTCCGTTTCAGAACGGAATGGTCGAACCATTTGAGAGTGACATGAATTACATCCTTCACGGATATAAAGGTCTCTACCTTCCAATTCTAATGCTGTATATGGACGAACACTTTCAATTTTTGGTACATTATCCTCTGATTTTATCATTGGAACAATTTCCATAATACCTCCAATAAGGATTACCACAGTACTCCAAAGAGTAAGTTGGATTGGTCTTCTTTCAATCCATCTATGCCAGTGCTCTCCTTTGTGTTTCTTGTGCGTTTTTGCCATTGGAGCAGCTTCCGCTTCTTCATTGGCTATCAATTTTCCAGTTTGAACTGTCTTATAAATGTTGTACACTAAAATGAATAATCCAGTGATATACATTCCACCACCAAGAGCTCTTAGCATGTACATAGGAAGAATTTGTGTAACGGTTTCTAGGAAGTTACCGTAGGCTAAGGTTCCGTCTGCACTAAATTCTTTCCACATCAAACTCTGCATAAATCCTGCAAAGTACATTGGAAGTGTCCAGAAGATAATACCCAATGTTCCGATCCAGAAGTGAGTATTCATCAGTTTAACTGAGTACATTTTTGTATCGAAGATTCTTGGGATCATCCAGTACATTACTGCGAAGATCATGAATCCATTCCATCCTAGAGTTCCTACGTGAACGTGAGCAGGAATCCAGTCAGTATAGTGGGCAATTGCATTTAAGCTTTTTATAGATAATAGTGGCCCTTCTAATGTTGCCATCCCATAGGCCGTAATTGCTACTACCATGAACTTCAATATAGGATTTTCACGAACACGGTCCCATGCACCACGAAGAGTTAACAATCCGTTGATCATACCACCCCAAGAAGGAGCAATCAACATGATAGAGAAAACGGTTCCTAGTGTTTGTGCCCAATCTGGAAGAGCTGTATACAATAGATGGTGAGGTCCAGCCCAAATGTATAGGAAGATCAATGCCCAGAAGTGGATAATAGAAAGACGGTATGAGAATACGGGTCTATTTGCTGCTTTTGGTAAGAAGTAGTACATCAAACCAAGTACAGGTGTTGTTAAGAAAAATGCTACAGCATTGTGTCCGTACCACCACTGTACAAGTGCATCTTGTACTCCAGCATATACAGAATAACTTTTCCACATTGTTACAGGAATTTCAATACTGTTTACAATGTGAAGAACTGCAACAGTAACCCAGGTAGCCAAGTAGAACCATATAGCAACATATAGATGTTTCTCTCTTCTTCTAAGAATAGTACCAATCATATTGATACCAAATACTACCCAAATTATGGTAATGGCAATATCAATTGGCCATTCAAGTTCTGCATATTCTTTGGAGGTAGAGAATCCCAAAAATAGGGTCACTGCAGCCGCAACTATAATAAGTTGCCATCCCCAAAAATGAATCTTACTAAGTAAATCACTATAAAGTCTAGCTTTCAAAAGTCTTTGTAGTGAGTAGTAGATCCCAGCATAAATGGCATTTCCAACAAAGGCAAAAATTACTGCATTTGTATGGACTGGCCTCAAACGACCAAATGTAAGCCAAGGTAATTCAGCATTCATTACCGGAGCAAAAAGCTGAAGTGCTAGTAGTAATCCTACAAGCATACCAATGACACCCCAAAATATGGTGGCATAGGCAAAGTTTCTAACGATTTTATTATCGTAATAAAATTTCTCTAGAGCCATAGTTGTATTAAACTTATGATTTTTGTTTTTGTTTATTTTCAAATAGGATACGGACGCTAGGAGTATAGTCGTCCTCATATTGGCCGTTGCGAACAGACCAAATAAAGGCTATCAAGAAAAATAGCGCAACGATAAAGCTGACGAATATCAGCAGGTATAAAATTTCCATATGACCAGGATTATTTTGTATTCCAAAATTAGCACTATGGACAATGGGGGTAAATGACAATCATCAGAGAGAACACTGATTTATATCATAAATTATCTAAATGTCTAATAGCTCGAATTTTGACTTTTTTTTATTCCTAGGTAGGGATTAACTAAATAATGTATATTTTTACTTAATTAATTTAATTCAGATTGGCTATAAGGCTGTAATTCAATTTAATTATGATTTATTTTTTTCAAAAGAAGTTTACTCTTTTAATTTCTTTCAGTTTTATCACGGCATTTCTATTTGCTCAATACCCTGCTTCAAAATGGTTTCAAATTGGTGCAGGTGCTAGTGAAAATGTGACCAATTCAATGACATTTGATAAAAATTCTGAATACTTATATAATGGCGGATCTTTCCAAGGAACTATGAATTTCTACGGAGATAGTTCGGTCACTATAACCTCTTCACATTCTTTTGATGGGTATGTTTCAAAGTATGATACGCTTGGGAATATTCAAAACGTGATTCAATATGCAGGAAGCGATAATCAGGATATCTTGGATGTTGGTGTTGATGATGACAACAATCTTTTTGTGGCAGGTTATTTTGAAGATCTTGTTGATTTCGATCCTGGAAACGGTAATTTTCAGATGTTGGCTACTGATTATAAAAATGCGTTTGTAAGTAAGTTGAATGAAGACGGTGATTTTATTTGGGCTAAGCAGTTTGAGTGTGATTCCTTTTCTTATGTCAATTCGATTGCTGCAGATGATTTAGGGAATTTATATGTTTCTGGAGTTTTTTTAGGAACAGCAGATTTTGATCCCGGAATTGGTGTTGAATCACTTACTTCATCGGAAGAAGGGTTAGGTGGAGATCTTTTTGTCCTAAAGTTAGATGCTCAAGGAGAATTTCTATGGGTGAACCGGTATGAAGGATTTGATTTTAGTTATGTTGATATTGATATAGCTGTGGATAGTCATAATGAGCTGGTAGTGACCGGTGGATTTGTTGATTCTGTTGATTTTAATGCTGGTCCAGGAGTATATCCATTCATTGCAGGTAATTATGGACCGGATATCTTTGTTTTAAAATTAAAGATAAATGGAGACTTCAGATGGGCAAAGCAGATTGGTGGTTTTTATATGGATATGACTACCTCAATTGCTATTGATATTTATGACAATATTTATTTAACAGGATCATTTCAGGGAACATGTGATTTTGATCCTTCAGATGGCGTAGTCAATTTGGTGGCTCAGAGTAATTTTGAACAAGATGCTTTTGTTTGTAAATTAATCTGGAATGGGGATCTTGCTTGGGCAAAACAAATTAAAGGCTTTGGTGTTCAAGAAGGAGCAGTAGTTACTGTGGATGATAGTTTGAATGTATATTCTACTGGATTTTTCATGACTTCTGCAGATTTTAATCCCCACCCAACAGTGGGTTGGGGTATTGGATCAAATGGTTTTGATGATGTCTATGTCCAAAAATTAGATATTAATGGAGACTTTAGATGGGCAAGAGGTATAGGAGGTACATTTTCAGATAGAAGTACTGGACTTGTTGTAGATGATCGTCACAACGTTTATGTTTCGGGAAATTTTTCAACTACTTGTTATTTGGACTTAGACGATGATATTCAATTAGGGACATCCTTGGGATACAGAGATGTATTTATTCATCAATGGGCACAGCTAGATACTATTCCTGCTGTTCCAGAAGAGCCAGTAGATACTCTATTTCTTGAGGAGTTGGACTGGAAGTTAAGCATTTATCCAAATCCTGTTTATGATGATCTGAATATTCAATTTGATCAAGAAATGTTGCAGGTTTCAATGAATGTGTACAACCAACTTGGACAAGTGATTACTAGAAAGATATTTAATGATATTAAGGAAATACGAACAGCTATTGAAGGGGCTCCTGGAGTTTATATTGTAGAATTGATTGCAGAAAATCGCCTATCAAAACGATTGAAAGTTGTAAAGTTATAACGGAATAGTTTATTGTACTTGAAAAACACTCTCTATATATTATAGAGAGTGTTTTTTTTGAATACTAAAAGATAGAATTATCTCAATGTAAAATATAGAGTGATTTTTGTCATTATTTTTTGTTTTTAACTAGTGTAACTTTAGACATTGTTGAGGGGGATTATTGTAAAAAATGAATTCCTTTTGATTTGGAAAAATATATAACTAAATGAATCATTTAATATGAAGTATGCGGGTGTCTTCAAATTGGTTTTATCGCTTTGACAAGAAAAATAGCAATAGTGATCTTAGGAACGGGTTTAGCTATCTCAACTATCCCATATTTATTCCCTCAAGATTCGAATACGGGATCTCATAATTTAAATATAACATTTCCAGAAATTGCATTATTAGATATTGAAATTGAAGGAGGAAATGATTTAAATATTATTTTGGATGGCTCAGTATTAGAACCAGGCGAGGAGGTCGGATTTCATGAGGAAGGAGGCAAGATCTGGATCAATTATACCTCATTAGTTGGGGATAAAAGTTCGAATAGGAAAATTAGTGTAAGAGCAAATAATATTCCTGAGATCTATGGCTTAACAATTGGAGTAGTATCCGGGAAGTATAAAGGAAATGGAAAGGGAAAATATGGGATTCCAACTAGTATGGTGATCCCATGTGATGTAGAAATGGATATCCTTACTGGTATAGGAAGCGCCTATACCAGTAATGGAGTGAATAACGGTCACCAGTTATCCTACTATGTTGATTATATAGGTAAATACGAAGATTTAAAAGCTCAAAATGGTGCTAAAACGGTGACTTTTACCTACACCATTTCAGACTGATAAAGGTGTGGGCTTATCTAATGCTTTGCTTATTCATAAAGTTTTTTCTGAAGTAAAATTGAAGGTCATTATACACCTTTTTTTGTTCTTCATCTGTGAATCGTGCAATAGTCATGGTTGGTGTTTTATTGACATCAACAATGTAAATTTTACCATCGTTTTTGTCACGTAGAATATCCATTTCCCCATAGTCAAGACCCATTTTTTGTGCCATTTTTATGACATTCTCCTGTTCCTCATTCGAGAGCATTTCAGAGCTATCTTTTCGGTGGTATAAATAGGGTAAATCTGTTTGTTTGGCTTTCTTATACCTTTTAACCTTAGGTATCCATTTGTCAATAATAAATGGAATATCTGTGCCGCAAATGATTACACGCATATCAGCTATATAGTCATCATTTACTGTATTGTCTATTACTTTCTGGTAGACAAACCCAGGTTTGATCTCTGAAATAGGGCATTCAATTTCATCGATTTCCCCCAAGGCATTTTCATCGCATTTTTGAACACAGGATCCATTAAATGTCAATGGGTCGACTGTAATATCATAGCCAAATACCTCTTCAAATACCTGATCAACTTTGTTCTTACTGATATCCACACAATCCTCATTAAAGGCTTTGAAGCCAATATTAAGGGGGCTCAAGATTTCTCTTGCGTCAAAAGTTGTTGTTTCATCTTTCCAAAAGAAAACTAGATCATATCCTTCAGATGGATTGTTTGTGATGTTGATATTCATGGATCTCAAAGTTCTAGCAGCAGTAGAGCCAGTCTTTGGATATTCTGGGTAGAATAAGGCATTGATATGTTGTCCATGTACCTTGTAATTCTTGTATTTATAGAATTGGTACCTGATGTTTTTAAAAATTGCCTCAAAAAAGGAAGCTCTATCTTTTGGATAAGTATTTAGAAATAACATGTAATGGAAATATTTATCAATACAATTTGGCTTGAAACAAACAAAGGTACTCGTTTTTTAACGATCTGATAAATAAATGAAGGAAAGGAGCTTGAAAATTAAAGAACAGCTGTTTGGTTTATCACCACCATTATTCACCCTTAAGATTTTCAGTTCCTGAACTGACTATTTCATCTGTTTACGCTGATTTCTTTTCCCTTTGTCTTAAGACATCGAACCTCACAGTAGCTGAAGTGCCATAGGGAATTGTGAACAATATTGGTAGTGCATTCACTGGTTCTGGGCATAAAAAAGGACATACATCGATCTTAATAGCTAATCTTTTTGAATACTCTTTTCATAAGATCGAATTAGAAATATCTCCTCATAAAACATCAAAACATCATTTTTTCTGTTAGAATATTACTCTTTTATTAGATGCTGTCTAACCATTAAATTATTGGATTCTCGATAGAGAACTGCAAATTAAATAGTCAGGAGAAATTAGTTATTTTAAAATCTATTATATTTGAAAAATCAATCAAACTTGGTCTTTTCACAAATCTCACGACATGAAATTGTTCACTTTGAATCGCCTCTTATTACTTTTGAGTTACTTAATAATCGGACTACTGGTTGTTGGCTTTTTTTCTGTTGCTATGGGGATTAATCCCAAGGGATTTATGAATAGTGATACATTGTATATGCCAACTATTTATAGAGATCTATTTGTTGAATCTAACGGGTTAAGAGGTTGGAATTTTAATTCTGCCCCCAATTTTTTCCCTGAAATGATTGTGTATATAATTGTGCGTTTTTTTTCAGGAGATTTTTTGACTGCCAATGTTGCCTATGGGGTTGTTCAAGTATGGATGATGATGGCTCTGGTGAATTTGATATTTAAGCAACTAGTTCCTGAAAAACATATTTTGATTAGCACAATTTCTAATTTGTTGTTTTCCATCTGCTTTTTAATGGTTCATTTCACGAGAGTAATAGATATTCCTTTTTATTTAACTACTACAGCTTATCATACAGGTGCTTTTGTATTACAATTGGCAGCCATGCTTTTAATATTAAAATTATGGAGCTCCTACGAGAAGAAATACGCTCAACTGTTGTTTGTTATTAGTCTATTAGGCGTTATTTCTGATAAGTTATTCATTTTTTACTTTAGTCTGCCTGCATTAATTTTTGCTCTTATTTACTTTCTGAAAAAGGAAAAGAAACTGGCTTATAAGTTTGCCTTTTTGAATTTAGCTCCTGTGGTATTGGGAGTTGTAATTTTTAAATTGATTAAGTCATCACGTTATATCAGATTTACTAGTCCTCATAAAAGCATTGGTTTACAAAGTAGCTTGGATTCCTTAGTAATGATGAAGAGACAATTTATAGATTATATGGTTGCTATGGATATGAGGACAACATTTATCCTGTTAGCATTATTCTCATTTGCTTTAATTATACTAATCTTAGTAAAGGACCGAAAGAAACCCTTCTTGAACCCTCTTTTAAAAGCCTATTTTTTGTTTTTAGTATGCAATGCTGGTTTAGTCACTATAGTGCCCATTGCTGCAGGTAACTATATAGGATACGATACTTTGCGTTATAATGTTACCGTACTATATTATCTGTTGTTTGCTCTTCCTTTAGTATTGTATATTTTAATAGGTGCTAAATTGAAAGGTAGGAAAGTTATATCCTATTTACTTCCTATAGGGTCTCTTTATTTGGCTGTTCTAGCTGTAACGAATATAGACAAAGAGGGATTAAATGGCTACTTGAATTATTATCCAGACAATGTTCGTAAAATGGATGAAGTCGCAAGAAAGGAGGGTCTTTCAATGGGGGTAGGAGGATATTGGTCTTCTCATTATATCTCTATGCTGTCTAGGGAAAACATTAAGGTTTTTGCTGCTTTTCCAAATTTGAATCCTCATTTTCATGGTGTAAATACCAGTCTATATTTTAGGGACGATGCCCTATTCGATTTTGTAATCTTAGATAGATTTCTGGATCAGGATAGTTATGATACTTGGTTAAATTCTAAAGGAGAATTATTGCCATATGAAGGAACCAAAGTAATCAAGTATCCTAAGTTCCGGTATGATTCAGAGACATGGAAGCCATATTTTATCAATAAATAAAGTTATTTTATCTGTTTCGTGGAGTCAATTTTTATATCTATTTTAGAAGCCTAATTATTAAATTGAATATTAGAATGAAAACCCTATTCTTATTATTGATTTTATCTCCTTTTTTATCAATTGCTCAACAATCTGAAAAAGACTTGCCTGAAGGCGAAGGGAAGGATTTTTGGATTAAAAATATTTCAGTTAGTGCTGGGTTTTCATTTCCAGATGGAGACCTCGCCAATTCAAAAGCACCTTATCCTCTTAATGCTAAATTGGGGTATTTTTTTAATGTGGAAAGTACTTTTAGCTTAGAGGGCAATACGGGATTATTGGCTTCTTTTACATTGCGGAACTGGGAGAACGATATTTTGTCTCATACACCTTATGTTAATCCTGATATAACCGAATATAGTATTATGATGGGGCTTGTTCAGTCATTTCCGCTTGATAAAGTAACCTTAGATCTTAGAGGGAAGGGTGGAGTTTCCAGAGTTAAAGGAGGGAAATATTATTTTTTAGATGGTGCTGTAAGATCTGTTAGTATGTCTTATGAGTTTGGTTTAAGAATGCGATTTCCAATGCGATCAGGTCTAAATTTCTTTATAGAGTCAAATTATGCTAATGTGCTTGGTCATGATTTAAGGTATGATTCATCGAATCCTCATGGTTTAGGTTCCTTTAATTTTGGAGGAGGTATTTTGATAGTCATCTAAATTCATTTTTGCTATTGATTTATTCTTTTATATTGAATGACCCTTAAAATAGATAGATAATAGGAGGTATATCTTATTGATCCTTCATATAAGTACCAAAGTAAAACTTCTGCATTTCAATTTTCAATAAAAATCTTCCATTTTTTTTCTAGTACTATGTTTTTCTTTCAGATAAACTTGGCTTTCGGCTTTGTGTTATAATTTATTGAAATTCAGCTATCATGATAATTGTAGTATCAATTTAAAAATTGCTATGATATGGATGGAATGGTTGATTTAAATTAAAAATACACCAATTATTACAACTCTAATTTTACTGTAAAGAAATAAATATTTATCGTTTTTCGATAAATATTTATTGTTTTTGAAGAATAATTGTCTATGTTTGTATTTCACAAATCAAAAAAGAAATACAGATGAATAAGAAAAATTCAAGTATTCAATTATTAAATTTTTTAGTTCAGATAAGCTATTGGTTTACCATAATTGTTGGCTCTCTAGCTATTTTATTTATTATAAAAATATTAGTGACCGATGGTCCTATTCTTATATCTGAATTGAATGAAAAGTTGAGTTATAGGTTTCCTTTTTTTGAGAATGATTTAGATTCCGTTGAGTTTCCAAAAATGGATTCAGGAGAGGTTTTGATAAAGGAGGCCCCCAGCTTTTTTAAATGGATAATTGGATTCCATTCTGTTATCATGGTGGGGCTAATTTTTTCGATGATTCATTTTTTTAGAAGCTTGGTTTCTTTAGTGAATAAAGGAGTGTTTTTTGCTTCTTCTTGCGTGAAGAACTTAAGAAGATTAGCCGTTGTGTTGGCTATTATTTGGGGGTATGATTTATTCTCGGGAACAGTAATCAATTTGCTCGTCAGAAGTTATTATCAAACTAAGGGTTATCGATTGACCATAGGTGTAGAGTCGGCTTCTTTCTATATGTTGCTTGTAGCTTTATTTGTTTGGGCTTTGAGTATCATTTTTGAAGAAGGACTGAGATTAAAGAGTGAAAACGAATTAACAGTTTAACTATGGGAATCGTAATCAATCTAGATGTCATGTTGGCGAAAAGAAAAATGAGCCTAACAGAATTATCAGAAAAAGTGGGAATTACAATGGCCAATCTTTCCATTTTAAAAAAGGGAAAAGCCAAAGCAATTAGATTTTCTACTTTAAGTTTAATATGTGAGATACTTAATTGTCAACCTGGGGATATTCTCGAATATCAGAGTGAGGAACCCGAAGGTGAGATGTAAAAAAAAGGAATTGAATTTCTAATGAAATTTTAAAACGATCTATCAAAAATGATCAACAAGGCATTATTTGCCATGTTGATCATCTAAAATATTAGTATATGAAAAATCGATTATTGAAAAGAGTGGTCTTTAGTCTGTTGTTTGTTGGTCTTGCGTTGTGGGGGTATAAAAAATGGCAGTGGCACAATATGGGGTATAAGCAGCCAGAGAGAGAAACCGTAGCTTCTATTCTAAAGGAGATTGATAAAAAAGAACTGAAAGGGTATCATCTAATGCCTAAAAATCTTGATTCCTATTCTTTTATCGATCGTTTTTTTCCAACAGGTATGATGTGGGTATTCAATGGTGATAAGAGTATTAAAACCAGTAATTCAAGAAATCTAGGGGGGAAGTGTTACAGTGACCTAGTGGATTTATTGAGTATGGAGGCTACCTGTAGCCAGCTGGGAGAGCATTCTGGTAATGATATGCTAAAGCAGGAGCCTTTTCTACATTTATTTGACTCCCTTATGATACATACCCAGCCATTAAGAGGGGGGATTAACACGAGTAATTATGAGCAAATTGTTGTGATGTCATGGGCTAAGTGGATGGAGATGACCTATAGATCAGATCCTCAATCTGTTTTTAATGGAATAAAGGATCAGAATATGCTCTTAGTTTTAATAAACCTTGATTTTGTGGATGCCTGGTTTCCAGAGGGGGAGGAATTACCCCTATTTGATTTGTAATCCGAGGTTCCCAGCCTTCTAGTATTCTTTGTTTTAGTGATTATACATTAACTCTCAATAAACGTATTATGAAAAAAGGATTATTATTTTTAATTGTACTTGTTAGTACATTATCTTCTTGCTCTCTAATTTTTAAAAAGGTTGTAGGCATAAGAGATGCTAAAGTTGAATCGACGGCTTCTATAAATGAATTCCTTGAAGATGTGAATTCACAACACAAATACAGCTATTTGATAGATATACCAAAAGACTCTACAGAAGTGTATGATAATTTATTGAAAACCATGGAGTATAATGGAGGCTTCTTTGTAGATGGTACAGGTAATAAATATTGTTATACAGGTATTGAAAAATGTAAGGGTATTCAAATTAGCAAGTCTTTTAATGATTTTGAAAAAAATTATGAGGTTTGTGATTCATTTAATTTTGATTCTTTTGCAGAAAAATTAATCCCATTGAATCCTGCAGTGTCCATAACTGAATTAAACACAAAGTATTACTATATAGTATATTGGGCAAAGTATTATGGAAAGCATTTTGAGGAAGATTTTAAATGGTTCGAGAGATTAGCTAAGACTTCAGATCAAGATATTTCGGTGATTTTGGTCAATACAGATCTTCAAGAAGATTGGGGGCTAAAACAAGGATCTTCAATGGATATGAGTTTTAAAATTAGTGGAAAGAAATCAGGAGAATTTGAATTGGGAGATATTCCTTATGCTAATTAATACTAAGAACTAATATTTAATTTGGGTATATTCTACTGTAGAACTTGATATTTTGAACAAGTTTTTCACTTAAGGCCTGCAGTAGAATAGGCCTAATTTATTCACTATTTACCTTATTGTCTGAATGATAAATAGGGCTATTCTAATTTTTGATATTTCCTTTATTTTCTTTTCTTTGTGACTGTTTCTGCCCATTTTAATACGAAAATGATGATGAATGGGCAATGTGGGTTATATCCTGCAGTATTTTAATGTTTCTCATTTTATTTCAAATAAAATGATTTACTCATGATGATCAAATATCACTAAGATGACCAATAAAGTTTATATTGTACTACCCGCCTATAATGAGGAATTAAGCATTGGGAAATTATTACACAGAATTGAAAATCAAATGTCAACTTTTGGCATCAATTATCAAGTGATTGTTGTGAATGATGGGAGTCAAGATAATACCTTGGAGGTAGTTAAAGGTCTTCAAGGAAAAATTCCAATTGAAATTTTAAACCATGAAGTAAACATGGGCTTGGGAGCTACTATTCGAGATGGCTTATATCATGCATCCAAAATATCGAAGGAGGATGATATCGTTATTACAATGGACGCTGATGATACTCATACTCCAGGACTTATTCTACGTATGAATAGAATGATTCAAGAAGGCTTTGATGTAGTTATAGCATCAAGGTATCAGCCAAATTCAAGGGTTATTGGATTGACTTTTTTCAGGAAATTGTATTCCTATATTGCCTCTTGGTTATTTAGAATTTTACTACCAATAAAAGGGGTAAAAGATTTTACTTGTGGCTTTAGGGCTTTTAGAGCATCTGTTTTACATCAAGCCATGGAGAAATACCAGTACAGTTTCATTGATCAAGAAGGGTTCCAGAGTATGGTAGATATCTTGTTGAAATTGAGAAAAATTGACGGTCTTATTTTTGGTGAAGTACCATTTATCCTTCGGTACGATTTAAAAGAAAGCGCCAGTAAAATGGATGTTAGGAAAACTATTTTCAATACATTAAAGCTTGTCGTAAGAAGAAGGTTGAGTTAATACTTTTTTATATAAATAGTCTCATTTATTGAATTCAGTCTACCTATTTCAATAAGTAGATCAATTGGAGACTTATTAAGCAAAGAACTGAACAGTAAAATGTATCTGTTGGATATTGTTTGACTGTATTAATATTAAATTTTGATTATAGGATGGAAGATCAGGAGAATCAATGGATAGAACATACTAAAACCATTTCAGTAGAGGATGTTGTTCTCAACTATAATAACCCCAAAGCGCATCAAGTAGAGTTTTCTAATCTTGTTAACGCCCTTTGTGAAAGTAAAGATTTCAATAAGGTAGTTGAGGTAGGTTGTGAAACAGGTGTCAATTGTATGCTTTTGGATAATAAATTGGATAAATACTTTTTCGACTTAAACCCAGATGCAGTCAAATTAGCTGAAGATTCGGTAAAAGCAATTGGTTTAAAGGGGCATTTCGTTCAAGGGGATATGTTTGCTATGCCATTTGAGAGTCAATCTTTCGACCTTATTTTTAATAGTGGAGTTGTAGAGCACTTTACTTACGAGGAAAGGGTAAAGTTTTTGACCGAGTACAGTCGAGTATTAAAGAATGGGGGATCTATGCTATTGGCATACCCTAATCACTATTCCTTTTTATATAGAACGGCTTACGTTATACTAAAAAAGTTATTATTTGGGTTCAAATGGCCTTGGCCAAAGGAGTATAAGTTCTATGATATGCGGTCAGAAATAGAACAAGTAGGACTTGTATTGAAAGAGAGAAAAATTATAGCAAGGAATACGTTTTTTGATGGGCTTGGGAAATATAAGCCAATTCAAAAGTTACTCCTTGCATTTGATAAAATTTTCAACTTTGAAGGTTATCTTGTGGTTTTAGAAGTCGAAAAACCGTTAAAATAGACTGCTCCTGGAGCATATAAATAATTGAAGAAAAAAAACTACTCATTTATATGGGTAGTTTTTTTTTGACTCAATAAAAAGCTGCTATTTATCTAAGGACATTTCTGGGCTTCTTTCTCGAGAATTCGAACCTTATTTAGATTGTTACTTGTAATACTTGACACATTTACTTGTCTGACTACTGTACCCAATTTAAGTTCGAAATATTAAGACTCTCCTTTGCTTCTCTAAGCCAATCCTTCTTAACATCTTCACTAGCGAACAGATAGATTTTGCCATTCTGTACAGCAAAGACATTAGGGTCCGTGTTTGCTGTAAATCCTTTACTAACAGCAAAACTACAATAGCCTCCAAACTGCGGAATATATTGTTCTGGATTTTCAATAAACCGAGCCTTGTGCCCTTCTGTTGAAAAATACCAATTGGCCTTATTCCAACTATACATTATTGTATGCTTACCCTCTATTGCTGCTTGATCTGATATATAAGCCACAGGATCAAATCCGTTGATAGCTTGATTATCGAACATGCCTTGATTGACGGCTTTGTGTAGTTTCCACGAAAGCGGAGAAATACGCTTAGAAAGTGCTCCTGCTAGTATTATTACGAAAATTACAAGCAAGCCTATTGACCATTTCTTATTTTTCATGCTTATTTATTTTCCCAGTTTTTATGAGCTTTTTGCTCTTGATTTGGGAGTATTTTGAATAGTATTTTCGCTATTGGATTGGAAAATACATAGGTTTTATTCGCTACAATTGAACTGTGTGTACCACCTTTAACATTCATTTTTCCAACACTCAGTGCAAATGCGCAATGGCCATCAAATTGAATAGGGGATTGTGTATCTTTAGTTGTCATATTTTCAGTTTGTCTAGTTGATCCCTTCTACCTGCTTGATTGGTCTTATTTCCATACTTGCATCCACATCTTCGAAAATTGGATTAGCTTTTGCAATTTCCACTGCCTCTTCTAGGTTTTGCGCTACAATGTGAAAATACCCAACAATGACTTCCTTAGATTCGTTAAAAGGTCCATCTTTAAATACTCCCTTATTGCCATGTAGAACTGCGCCTTCCATTTCCAAAGGTTGAGCTCCTTTTAATTTTCCTTCTTGTATAAGTCCTCCAATATAAGCACCTACTTTTTGAACATGAGCTTGTTGCTGCTCAGGAGATAAGCCTTCCAAATGATCCCCTTTTGTCTTGATAAATAACATGAATTCTTGCATAACAATATTTTTAGTGGTTAGTATTTTTAATCACCTTCTATATAAGAGTCAATTGAAATCCATAAAAAGGGACACGATAACAGAAATAATTTTAATTATTTTTTGAATACAGCTCTATTTTCCTGTTTATAAGCTCCTTGATATTGCTTCTTTTGGCCAATTTTAAAGCTTCTTTCAGCATATTTACCGCTAATTCCGGTTCATTATTTTGGGAGTAAAGTTCTGCTCGAGTAGTGAAATAGGGTAAATATGATTGAAGTTGTGATTTGTTCTTAATTTGTCTTAATGCATCCAGTGCCACTTTTGCACCTTTTACTTTCGCTAAAATGATGGCTCTATTTAATTGTATTATTGGGGATTTGTCAATTTTCATCAAATGGTCATAGAGATCTAGAATATCCACCCATTGGATGGATGCAAAATCTGGGGCAGTACAATAATGAGCAGATATGGTTGCTAATATGTGATAGATGGAAACTTCTCCCTGCTCAGTTGCTAATTCCAGGTAAACAATTCCCTTATGAATAAGATTTTGATCCCAGATTGCTCTGTCTTGATTCTCCAAATCTACGATTGTATCAAGGGGGCCAAGCCTGGATTTGAACCGGGAAGTATTCAAAACCATCAATGCCAATAAGGCGTAAACATTGGATTTTTTGGTAATTGCTTCAGATGTTGCTATAATTTCGGCAAGCCGTATGCTTTCTTCGCACAGTTCATAGCGAATTATGTCATTTCCCTTGGAAGCGTAATATCCTTCATTAAAAAGTAAATAGATGCACTCCAATACTGCTCCAAGCCTTTTTTCTAATTCCTTACCTTGAGGGACTTCAAAGGGCAGATTGGCATCCCTTATGTTTTTTCGAGCCCGAACCAATCGTTTATTAATATTTTCCTCAGAAGTTAGAAAAGCCTTGGAAATTTCCGGAATACTGAAACCGCAAAGGGTTTTTAGAGCAAGTGCAACTTGAGAGTCTACGGATACTTCAGGATGGCAGCAAGTGAACATCATGCGCAATTGATCGTCTGCTATTTCTTTGTCCGTAAATATATGATCAAGCATAGGGGAGGCAGTCCATTGAGATTGCAGATGTCTGGCTACTTCAGATTGATATTTTCGTTTATATTTTTCTCTGTTTACAATGTTTAAGGCTTTGTTTTTGGACACTTTATAAATCCATCCCGCAGGATTTTCTGGTAGACCATTTTCTCCCCATTGTTTTATCGCTTCAAACATGGCTTCTTGAACAACATCCTCTGCAAGCTGTATATTAGAGGCTCCAAATGTTTTGGTTAATACAGATATCAACTTTCCATGTTCATGTTTAAATAGTCGATTTATTTCCTTGTTAATGTTCATTATAAGACCTTATTCAAATTATTCCATCCCAATGTAATCAAATATAAAAGAATCCAATTTCAAATGAAAAAGTTTCAAATTACGCCCCATTGTATTATTCTTTATCTTGCTATGATTGGTTGTTATACAGTAAGGGTGTTATATGAAGGACTAATTTGCAGTTCAACTTCTTCTAGCGATACACTAAAAGAACCTAAGTGTTTTATTTTAATTCACTTTGCTCCATTCAAGGGAATGTTTAAGGGAATTAAACATTTTAATATTCCATATACTATCTTTCATATTGTCTAAGTAATCTGTAACACGAAGTTTTATAGCTGTTTCAGATTCCTTTATGACAAAGGATAATTTTATTTGGTTATTCCATCTTGATGCGCCTTTATCTACGGAGGTAATCATCAATATTTGATTTTGACTGATTTTGATATTGTCTACCTTCATAAGGTTTATAATAATATACCTTAAGTCATCAAATTTTGAATTACCGTAGATTTCATTATGAGCTTTAAATATTTCATAGTAATCTATTTCATCTTTAAAGCTAATTTCAACGCCATTTTGTGACCAATTTAGAGTATAACTCATAGTTGAGGTGATTTGTTAGAGCCTTTTAGTGATTCGCTAAATATAGGAAATAATTGTACGATCATTTAAAGTAGTTTCTATCAGGATATATAATTCAACTAATCAATTGATTTACAATAAGAAATTAATGAACCAATCTATTCATCCAATTGAATTATATGATGTAAAAGGAATGTTGTCCCTTGAAATCATTACTGAAACAAATAAATTTCAATTCAAACTAATTCAAGAGCTTTTCCTGTATCAAAATTGTTAGTATATCTCTCGATAATACCAGTTTGCCAACTTATGGTTTTGTAGTATATTTTTCCAAATTAGAATACACAAAAAAAAGCCGCTACCTACGTAACGTCTTCTCTGGCTTCCTCCTCAAGGACTCGAACCTTGGACCCTCTGATTAATAGTCAGATGCTCTAACCAGCTAAGCATCAGGCTCAGTGGAATCTCGCCCATGAGGGAGAGTTATTACAATTTTGTTATGTGCACCTTGGAGTGTTGGTAAGGGGTATTGGGTTAATATAACCTCCTCTAGGTACCCATAATATATACCTCCAAACCATCTTGGATAAGGCAATAAGGACAATATGGTCAGTTAGGCACGTATGTGATTTTATGATTGATTGGATATTCTGTGTATATTGGATGGATAGTAATTTATCCATTTGTATGAAATATTTAGTGATTGTAATTTTATTCCTAGGTTTTTTGGGATGTAGTAATTCTACTCAAGACCTTCAGGAGAAACAATTAAAAAGCTTTAATGATTCCATAGGTACAGTGCATGCTGAAGTTTTTGATGAGCTGGTTGAATCATTTGATGATTTTCTCAAGATGAACTATCCTAATCAGGCAAGTCAGCAAGAAAGGCTTGAAGCTTTTTTAAAGCCCATAAGTGAGAGTTGGTCATCCTGGTACAATCCAGATTGGAAATCTGATACAGAGACTAATCTGAGGTTGTTGAACAAATTTGAATCAATTGGGTTGAGGAAAGAAGTATGGAAATATGGTTTTGAACATGATACAATTTATGATGGACGTATTTTTTCTCTTGATGGCGTAGAAGAAGATTACAGCCTAGATAGCTCATCCCACTTCAATATGCGTGGTATGTTTCTTTATTCTTTAACTAAGTGTTGTGTTTCAGACACTGCTGTCTATGGTTATGTTGATGCTAGAGATGCAGCAGGAAATATCCAATGGTCATTACTTGCTAAAGGACATTTAATTAACAATGTTAGTTATGATAATCCAATTCACCTTAGAATTTTAGTAGTGGATTTCTATTTAGATATAATGGGTTGGGATATATATAGAAAAGGATTTAAGATAAAGAGATAGATTTTATCCAAGTGTCCTAACTGTCCTTTTGAGCACTATTGCCTGTTTAATGGCTTTGCATTAATTTTGGTTTTGAGAAAAAATTGGTTGAATGATGATGAGTGAAAATTATTTGAATAGTACTATTGAGGAATTGGAAAGTAGTGTGTGGCCAGAGCCAACTTTTCGTTCAGGATTGGTTGTTACATGTCATCAATTAAGAAAAACCAAATTAAAGGATTTTGACACTGGCGCCTTCAGGATTATGATTGCTCAAAATATTGGGGTGAAATTTTTACTACCACTAGCCTTGAATTTATTGGGTTCAAATCCATTAGTACTTGGAGATTATTATGGTGGAGATTTATTGTGTTCAGTAGTTGGTATTAACCCAGACTATTGGGTTGACAATGATTCTGATAGATTGAGATTACAAGAAATTTTAAACAGAGTCATTGTTATGAATAATGAAGCTCTTGAAGATCTACCAAAGGATGCTATCTCCAAATTTAAAGCATTATTACAGCGATTTGAGAATTAACTTAACCTCAACCAATATATCTAATTCAAAAGTCAATTCAATTTCCTTTACCTCTAGTCCATAATAGTAGAACTTTTCCTTACCAATATACTTGTAAGAATCTCGTCCTTTATACTTACCTGGGATAGGTTCTAAGTCAAACTCCCAGTTCTCATTCCGTATACCCAGCTTGAATTGGAATTTGTGTTTTTTCATGTTGTTGTGTATAGTTTTTTGTGAATGAAAAAGCCAGCCTATAAAAGATGTTTTGTAAGATTATTGATTTGGAATCAGTCATTATCACTGTTGGTACTACTATTCTACAATTATGGGATAAATTTTAAGTGAAAAGGATTTCCTGAATAGGAATGTGCTTTTGAAGTATTCTTTTCCATTTATCTAAGTATATTTGGTCTCTTATTACTTAAAAAATACACTAAAAAAGAAATTTGATATGACAGTGAATAGATTATTTTGTTTAGGATTCATGGTAATGTTTCTATGGGTAGGGGCCTTAGCGCAAGAGGTTTTAGTTACAGAAAGAGGAGATAGTATTTTACTTCATTCTGATGGAACTTGGGAGTATTTCAATAGCTCGATGAAAGAAATTCAACCTATTCAAATTGGAACTAATTCTCATGTATTTACCAAGCCCAAATCATCTAAAGACAAGGTTAATGGTAAAGATGGAGCGTATGAACTATGGTACAATAATAAAAACTGGAAGAGAGTTCCTAGCGGAGAGTTAAGTCCAGATGCAGATTTGGCATTTAAATTGAATCGTGGGGATGTGTATGGGATGATAATATACGAGGAATTGGAAATCGAATTGGAATCTCTTACTGAAATAGCATTAGAGAATGCAAGGTCTGCAGCTCCAGATATCCAATTGATAGAAAAAGAGTATAGAGAAGTTAATGGGAATCGGATTATATGCATGAAAATGAAGGGCTCTATGCAAGGAATTAAAGTTGTATATTATTCTTACTTTTTCTCGAATATAAATGGCTCTATTCAATTCCATACCTTTACAGGGCAAGGTGTTTTAAGCAAGTATACAAATGATATTGAAGATTTATTGAATGGTCTTATCGTTAAAGGGTAGTATCCTTTAATATACTTGAAAAGGTGAAGTGAAAGCTTCGCCTTTTTTTATGTACCTTTTTCTATTGTAGGTGTATTAACCAGTTGTTTTGGGATCTGAAGTGTAACCTATATAGTACTTGTCAGTTGAGTTAGAATATAAAATGTAGATATAATATTTCATAACTACAATTTAACCTTATTCCATAAAAAAAGGTTCCAAACTTTCGTTTGAAACCTTTCTGAACTGCTCCCCCTCAAGGACTCGAACCTTGGACCCTCTGATTAACAGTCAGATGCTCTAACCAACTGAGCTAAGGAGGAATGCTCTTGTCTTTAGATATAAGGTATTCCTTATTGCTCTAAAGCGATGCAAATCTAAGAAAAAAAGATTTTTCAAGACAAGGAAAATTGAAAAAAAATAGAATATTTTTTAATTCAAATCCTATCTTCTTGAAAATGACGGAGAATGGGATAATTTTTATAACAAGGATTTAATTTGTGAAGCTTTTAAATGTCAAAGATTCCTATCTTGCATTGAATTATCAGCCATTTTATAAAAATGAAAATTTGATATGTCTTCGCAGATCCAACAGATAAAAAAATTGATCACTGCTTATGAAGAGTTTCTTGAAACCAATCCGGCTAATGATTCTGTAGAAGGTTTTAAAGAAGTTTTAAGTAGCAATTCACCAAATAGTAGCAATGAATTTGGTGGACAGATCAGAGAAGTATCTTACAGGGAACAGAATAGAGCATTGTTAGCAATCAAAGGATCTCTCAAACCTGTTATTCAAGGTTCCCAATTGAGTAGCTTGGATGATTATTATTTATTACTTGATGTACAAGAAAATCCGAGATTGCTGAAAAAGCAATTGATCAATGGTCTGGGCTTGGAGTATTCAACAGGGGTAGAGATGGTTGCAAGATTAAAAAAGAGGGGCATTCTTAAAGAATCGTTTGCTCCAGGAGATAAACGGTCACGCTTGGTTGAGCTTAGTCCTAAGGGAATTATAGCTGTCAATGATTTTACTAAGCAGTACAATGAAATTTCAAATGAGAAAGAAGGCTAAAAGATCAAGATAATTATCCTGATCTTTTTTTAATCTATAGTCCTTTCTCCTTTTTTGTAACAATGTATTCTGCAAATTCTAAATCTTCTGGGCTTGTGATTTTAAAGTTCATCTCATTTCCTTTGAAGAGGTTTATTTTCTCTCCCATATTTTCAACTACCGAGGCATCATCTGTAAAGCTTTCATTGTAGTCTTGCTTGTAAGCATTAAGTAGTGTGTTGGCGTCAAAAACTTGAGGCGTCTGTACGTGCAAGATGGTGTTCCTATCTACTGACTTAGAATAGCTCTCCGTTGGCTTAAATACGCGGATAGAATCCTTAGAGGGGATAACGGGAATGGCAGCATGGCTTACGTCTATACATTCAAAGCCTCTACTGATAAGATCATTTGAAATAAATGGACGAACCCCGTCATGGACAGCTATTTTTTCACATTTTGGTGAAACGGCATTAAGTGCATTTTTTACAGAATAAAAACGTTCGGAGCCTCCTTTTACAACTTGTACTTTTTTGGCATACTCCCAATCAATTGTTAATTCATCCCAGTAGTTCATTTGGCTTTCAGGAAGTGCAAGAATTACTTGCATGTCAGGGTCAAAATGAATAAAATTTTCAAGAGTCCTTATAAGGATAGCTTTACCACCAATTTCTAAGAATTGCTTAGGGATCTTTGATCCCATTCTCTTGCCACTACCTCCAGCTACAACAATTACCGTTCTTTTGTTCATATGATCCTCGTATTAAATTTAACTTCCTTATTTCTTTTTATATTTTTGGTAATGATGGTTCCTCGCTTTTCATCAAGCGCATGATCTCATCCATGTCCATTCCTTTTTTGTTATTGCTGTATAGAATTTCTATTCTTAAAGCCTTAAGACCTGAAATACCTTGAAGGTCTTCTAATTCCAATTGCTCCACATTAGCCCCTAGGTAATTCAATGATTGCAGATATTGAATATATCTTTGGTATTCCATGGCGTCTTTGTCTTGAGAGTAAACAATGACTAATTTGCCTGGTTGGGTAATCCTTTCCTTAGTATCTTTTATAAAAGCCTTGTCAATTCGTTTCTTTAGAATTTCATACCGGATATTGTAAGCGCCATCTACATCAAATTGTTTTTCATCCATTCGGAATTTTATGGCTAAATCGTTGCTATGAACTAAAATCAAAGAAGCGATTTCCAAAGGATAGTGCATCTCACTTTTTAGGTTGTGGGCGATGTTTTCCAATTGACACATTAACTGAAGTTGCCACAACCTTAGATTGTACAAATAGAGAGGTTTGAATTCCTTATTTTTTACCAATGATTGACCAATATACATATTGAATTCAATTCCGTCCGTTTTGAAGCGTTCGAAGTAGTGTGGGAACATAT
>MAAC01018648.1_pt1 | contig 37010 bp, 33 predicted proteins | sample 1115981 | NCBI WGS metagenome assembly MAAC01 (sample SAMN04961126, study PRJNA320927) | seawater metagenome | isolation source: sample BD02T64 sea water enriched with oil for 64 days | place: USA:Gulf of Mexico | collected 2013-07-27 | reverse complement strand
ACTTTCGCAGCGGAGAATTGGCAGAGTGGTCGAATGCACTAGTCTTGAAAACTAGCGTACCGCAAGGTACCGAGAGTTCGAATCTCTCATTCTCCGCATAAAAAGAAGGTCTTCGTTAGAGGACCTTTTTTTATGGTGGCTATTTTGATGGAAGCAACGCTTCCGGAAAAATAGAAAACTTAAAAAACCAGTATTCGCAAAGCGAATACTTCTTTTGAAATGTACGCCAACAAATAAATGGAAGAGATCATGAAATAATCTCTCATTCTCCGCATAAAAAGAAGGTCTTCGTTAGAGGACCTTTTTTTATGGAGGCTATTTGGAAGGAAGCAACCCTTCCGGGAAAATAGAAAACATAAAAAACGAGTATGCGCAAAGGGAATACTTCTTTGGAAATGTAATCCATCTAAGTAAATGGAATAATCTCAAAGCTTTCACAATTCGCAATAAAAACTTTACACCATCTTTTTTTTTACCCCTTAAAAATTTAATTATCAAGACACTGCATACATCTCCAAAAACCATCCAAAAAAAACTTCAAATAAGTATTTCCAGAATCAAATTTAAAATTACTTTCGCAGCGGAGAATTGGCAGAGTGGTCGAATGCACTAGTCTTGAAAACTAGCGTACCGCAAGGTACCGAGAGTTCGAATCTCTCATTCTCCGCATAGAAAAGAAGGTCTTCGTTAGAGGACCTTTTTTTATGGAGGCTATTTTGATGGAAGCTACGCTTCTGGAAACATAGAAAACATAAAAAATCCGTATACGCAAAGCGAATACTTCTTTGGAAATGTACTCCAACAAATAAATGGAAGAGATCATGAAATAATCTCTCATTCTCCGCATAAAAAAGAAGGTCTTCGTTAGAGGACCTTTTTTAATGGAGGCTATTTGGAAGGAAGTATTTGGAAGGAAGCAACGTTTCCGGGAAAATAGAAAGCATAAAAAACCAGTATGCCCAAAGCGATTACTCATTTTTAATCAAACACAACCGACTGACTTCATGGCATCAAAAAGTAATTTCCACATTTCTTATAAACACAATTTCCATGGATACTCACTATCTCCATAAAGAAAACAAGGTGGCTAGTTCTAAATTTAATCCTATATGGATACATAAATAAATTTCAGATTAATCCGAAGCTTTCGGACAATTACTAAGACACCTAATTGGGCTATGGATAATACCACGAAATAAACACCAAATGCCACCCAATTTGAAAGATTTCCTATCCAATAAAAATTGTAATATCCTACGTCAATGAAGAATACCAAATTTACCACGACAAAGGCAATTACAGCAATTTGAATTTGTTCTTTCGCACCAAGTATACCTATGGACATATATTAATTTATATACGTAACGCATTTTTATTCAGAGAATTGTATTCCTAATTTAATCCCGCCCTACTTCCCTCCTACTATAAAAAATTGCACTATGAATATGAATTTCTACTCCCACAGGAATACTTAGACCAAACAATATTCCTTCATTAAATCTTTCATGCCCTTTTCTAGTAAAAAGTAGGAACCATATTTACTACCGAATTAACTTACCCCAAATTAAGGCCATGGTAAGAAAACTCCTGTTTACGGCATATTATCAAATTGATTTTAAGGAAGAAAATAGGTACGGGTCATTTCAATTTTGCATTTTCATCGCAATAAAAAGGGAAAGAAACTGTCTCTAAACAATCTAAAATCTTAAAGATTCATTACTTTTGCAAACTCAAAATTTCCGGATATGATTTCTACACATAATGTTTCTTTACAATACGGTAAACGTGTTCTTTTTGATGAAGTTAACATCAAGTTTCATGGTTCTAATTGCTTTGGTGTAATTGGTGCAAATGGAGCCGGTAAATCAACTTTTTTAAAAATACTAGCAGGAGACATTGTTCCAAATTCGGGACATGTAAGTATTGAGCCTGGAAAACGGATGGCGGTACTTCGTCAAACGCATACAGAGTTTGATGAATTTTCGGTTCTAAACACCGTCATGATGGGCCATGCTGAGTTATGGAAAATCATGAAGGAAAAAGATGAGATTTACGCAAAAGAAGATTTTACGGATGCAGATGGAATCAAGGCTTCTGAGTTAGAAGGTGAATTTGCTGAAATGGACGGTTGGAATGCAGAATCGGATGCCAGTTCCTTGTTAAGTCATTTGAACATTCAAGAAGCAGATCATTTCAAACTATTAAAAGATATCCCGGGATCAATGAAAGTAAGAGTGTTATTAGCCCAAGCTTTATTTGGTAACCCTGACATTCTGATTTTGGATGAGCCTACCAATGATTTGGATATGGAAACCATATCTTGGCTAGAGGATTTCCTATTAGATTTTAAAAACACCGTTATCGTAGTATCTCACGACAGACACTTTTTGGATACGATTTGCACTCATATTTCGGATATTGATTTTGGGAAGATTAAGACCTTTACGGGTAATTACAGTTTCTGGTATGAGTCGAGTCAATTGGCCTTAAGACAAAAACAATCCTCCAATAAAAAAGCGGATGACCGTAAAAAAGAATTACAAGATTTTATTGCCCGATTTAGTGCCAATGCATCCAAATCCAAGCAAGCAACTTCTCGTAAAAAATTATTGGATAAAATTAATGTAGAGGATATTCAACCCTCATCAAGAAGGTATCCCGCCATATTCTTTAACCAACAAAGAGAAGCAGGAGATCAAATTTTACATGTTGAAGGTTTAGCCAAATCTTTAGATGGCACCCCATTATTCTCCAACCTTGATTTAAATGTAACCAAGGGAGATAAAATTACGGTGATTAGTAAAAACACATTGGCCATCCACGAGTTATTTAAAATTCTAAATGGCGACTCGGAAGCAGATGCCGGTAGTTTTTACTTTGGTCAGACTATGACTACTGCTTATTTACCATCAAATAACGAATCATTTTTTGACACTAAAGACAATTTGATTGATTGGTTAAAACAATACTCCGAAAATAAGGATGACGTATATGTTCGTGGTTTCTTAGGCAAAATGTTATTTACCGGTGAAGAAACCTTCAAGGAAGCCAATGTTCTTTCCGGAGGAGAAAAGGTGAGATGTATGATTTCAAGAATGATGCTTGCCGAAGCAAATTTCTTGATGATCAACGAACCAACGAATCACTTAGATTTGGAATCTATCCAAGCTTTTAATAATTCATTAGTTGATTTTAAAGGAACTTTGATGTTTGCTTCTCACGATCATACCTTTACTAATTCGGTAGCCAATAGGGTTATTGAAATCGGTCCAAAAGGGGTGGTGAACAAACAAATGACCTATGACGAGTACATGGCCAATCCAAAAGTTCAGGCAGAACGATTAAAAATTTACTAGTCCATTTCTCGTTTCCATTTTGAGTTGTTAATAAGTGCTATTTCGGTAGCACTAAACCTCGGGTATAGCAATCTATTTTTGAATCCATGTTAAAGCAATATTTAGACAAAATACCATCTGGTTTAAAAAACAGGTATTCCCTTACCGTTTTAGCGTTTGTGGTATGGATGTTATTTTTTGACAGTAACGATGCTTTTATGTTATACAAACTACGAAGTGAACTTAAAACCATAAAAAGTGAAAAGGAATATTTCGAGGTGAAAATTGAGGAAACGAAACTAGACCTAGACAATCTTTTAAACGATAAGGAAAAGCTGGAAAAATTTGCGAGAGAAAAATACTTAATGAAAAACAATAATGAAGACATTTTTGTTATTGCCTTAGAAGAAGATTAACCTTTTACATTTCCGATACAACATACCATCATTATCCTTATTTTTACCCTACTATACAAAGTGAACTATCTTGGGTAAAAAAATAATTATTGGCAGTATTCTTTTTTTAACGGTATTGGCCGGCATAACCACCTACCTATTCTTTAATGCGGAAGACATTGCCAACACTATTATTCGAAACGATATTGTAAAAAAATACAATGAATCCGAAAACTCGCACTATCTAATTTCTATTGATGACATTAACCTAAACATCATTTCGGGCTCCATAAAGCTTCTTGACATCAAGCTAATACCAAAGGATAGTTTAGTGATTTTGAAACGTGACTCCGATGGTAAGACCCTTGAGAACACGTTTTTTCATTTACATATCCATGAAATTTCGCTTACTGGATTTGACATCCTAAAGGCGTTTAACGAACGTGTTATTAGTGCACAATCCTTTTTGGTATCCGAACCAAGAATGGCTATTTATCATTATTCCGATTTACCCGTGGTAGAAGAGATTCAACAGGATACCGTAGATTTCCGAGGGCTCTTTATAAACCATTACGACAGCTTCAATCTAGGGGAATTCTCATTTGACGATATCTCCATAACTTACCATACCATAGATTCTTTAAACGATACCACAGAATTGTTGACCGTAAATAACCTCAGCTACGGAATGTATGGTGTGATTGTGACTAAAGAAACATTATATTCTCCTGAATACGTACAGGTTGATCGTTATTTATTGCAGTCTAAAAACATTGATATTCAATTACAGGATAAGTCCTATATTTCGATTGGATCTATTTTATACGATAGCGATACTAGAAATCTACATATACAAATGGTGGACTTTAACCCATGCAAAAATCCAAAACAGTTTTTTGCCCAGCAAAAGTATCGGAAAGGGTGGATCGACTTTAAACTAGACGAATGTGTGATCTCAAATATCAATTTTATGGAATGGGTTACCAATGAAAAAATGTATGCCGACTCTATTTTCATCGATAACCTAGAATTAGATCTTCACACAAACCTTACCTTACCCCACCCACCCAATGTGGTAAAACCTATGTTGGGCGATCTGATTAAAGCGTTACCTATTCCAGTACATATTGCAAATTTACTCATCATCAACACCTCAATAAAGGTGGATCTTCTTGGTCGTTTAACACCTATTCATGGTAAATTGGACTTTACACAAATGAATATCCAAGCGCAAAACTTGACGAACATCCCCGAAGAAATCGATGAAAATTCCATGTTGGATATTCATGTAAAAACGAAAATTAACGGTACGGGTACTATTAACTCCAGAATAAAAGTACATTTGGATAGCCCTACTAGTTTGACTCAGTTTAGTGTGAATGCAAAAAATTTGGATCTGAAAAAATTCAATTCTGTTTTAAAACCAATTATTCGTGTAAGCGTTAATGATGGTCAAATAAAAAGCATGAAAATTAGGAGTACCCTTAGTTCGAACGGAGCAATTGGAACGATGGATGCGCACTATAAAGACTTGAAGATTCAGTTAGAGTCAAAAAACCAGGGGCAAAAACCAGGTTTCTTTAACAATATGGCATCTGGGCTAGCCAATGGAATTTTAAAAACAGAAAACATTCCCGGTACGCCCTATTATCATCAGAGTAAATTTAAGATTTCAAAAATGCCTTATCAGAATTTTTTCACCCTATTATGGATGATCACTTTCCATGGTTTAGAAGATTCAATTTTGGGGAGCAATACCAAAGATGAGCGAAATCAACGCAAAAAAGAAAAGCAAGCTCAACCCAAAAAGAAACTCTTTAATTTTAAATAATTATTCCCACGGGACAATGATCAGACCCCACTACTTCATTTAAAATAATAGAATCCTTCACCTGAGGCATTAAAGATTCTGAAACCAAAAAATAATCCAATCGCCATCCCACATTCTTTTCTCTCGCTCCACCACGATAACTCCACCAAGAATATTTTACTTCTTCGGGATACAAAGTTCTAAAAGAATCCACAAATCCTGCATGAATGTAATTACTCAGTCCATCAATCTCACGCTGCGTATACCCTGCAGTTTTATTGTAGTTGGATTTAGGTCTGGCCAAATCTATTGCTTGATGACACACATTCAAATCTCCACAAAAAACAACCGGTTTTTTAGCCTCTAATCCCTTCAGGTAGGCTAGCATCGCTTTATCCCAAGATTCACGGTAATCTATTCTCTTCAATCCCTGACCTGAATTAGGAATATAAGAATTCACGACATAAAAATCATCAAATTCCGCTGTAACCGTTCTCCCTTCCGTATCATGCTCGGCCACTCCAATTCCAAGAGTTACGCTTATTGGTTTTACTTTGGAGGCAATGGCGGTACCCGAATATCCTTTTTTTTCAGCTTCATTAGCACTTACATAATAACCTAGTGGAGCCAATACTTCTTCTACTTGAACTATCTGCGCTTTGGTTTCCTGAAAGCCAATAATATCAGCCTCCAACCCTTCTAATATTTCAATAAGTCCTTTTTTGGCTACCGCACGGATACCATTCACATTCCACGAAATTAATTTCATCGTAATTATTTAGTTTATTTTAGTATTCAAATTTCTTGAACATCCCTATTTGGAAAAACAAGTTGATCTCCTTTGAAGAATTTTTAATCGTATTCCAGAAAGCAAATACAATTTTAATAGGCCATTTCCACAATTTCTTTCGCCTCTTTTGGGCCAATTGTTTTGTTTTCACCCAATTCATTCCAACCTCTTTCCGCAAATCTTTCAAAAATAATTTGAGAGGTATTCTCAAAGTTATCCGCATTTTCGGAAAGTTTGGTTTTCATTCCCATTAAATGATAAAACGCAATGGTTTTGTTCAACGCCTCTTCAGCCAATTTCTGATTATCCGTTCCTGTTAATCCCCAGACACGTTTGCCGTACTGCGCCAATTTATCTTGTTTATTTTCAAATTGATGCTGGTACAAATTGGGGCCAATAATAGCCAAGGTACGAGCGTGATCAATACCATGTAAAGCGGTCAATTCATGACCAATCATATGGGTTGCCCAATCGGTAGGAACACCTTTTTGAATTAATCCATTTAGAGCCATGGTACAAGACCACATAAAATTGGCGGCTAATTCATAATTGGATGGATCCTTTACAATTTCAGGACCTACTTCAATTAAAGTCTGTAAAATACCTTCCGAAAAACGGTCTTGTAATTTTGCCGGATGGGTAGATGTCAGGTATTGTTCCAGAACATGTACATAGGCATCAATTACCCCATTTTGTAATTGTCGGGTAGGGATAGATTTAACAACCAAAGGGTCTAATACCGAGAAAACAGGAAATAACCCTTTTCCGCCCATTACTCTTTTTTCTTTGGTATCTGCTTTGGTAATTACCGCCCCAGAATTCATTTCAGATCCCGTTGCAGGTAATGTGAGTACTGTACCAAATGGCATTCCTTTCAAGGTAGGAATGCCTTCCGTTAATATCTGCCAGGGATCTTCCCCTGAAAAGGTAGCTGCACCACTCAAAAATTTTGTACCATCAATCACGGAGCCACCTCCAACAGCCAGTAGGAAATCGATGTTTTTTTCCTGAATCATTTTATACGCCCCCATTAAAACACCATATTCTGGGTTTGCGGGAATACCTCCATACTCAAATACGGTAAAAGCATTCAATGCGGACATTACTTGCTTGTAAATACCATTCTTTTTAATACTCCCTCCTCCATACAATACAAGTACTCGAGAATTTTCAGGTATTTCGTTGGCTATATTTTCAATCTGACCTTTACCAAATAAAACTTTTACCGGGTTTTGGAATTCAAAATTGTTCATTGTTTAAGATTTAAATACGAATTTAATCATTACAATTCATTGGTGATATTCAACCTACGTATCTCGGGTTAAAAGGTCACTTTTAGAACAAAAAAAAACCGATTTTCATCGGTTTTAAATTTTATGTTCTTCCAAAGGCTTCTAAAACCAGAGGTAACCACTCATCAATTCGCTCATCGGTCATATTATCTTGGTTGTCTTCATCTAAAGCTAAACCTAAAAAATTTCCATTTCCTAAATCGGCTTTCGAATTTTCGAAATCATAATCCCTAATTGGCCAATTGACCACTATTTTCCCACCATTCTTTTGAATGATCTCCCCGACTATTCCTACCCCGTCAATAAAATAATCAGCATATCCAAATTGATCACCAAGTCCAAATAAAGCAATGGTTTTACCTGTAAAATCTAGCTCTTTTAATTCGTCTTCAATATCATCAAATGCACTGACCAACTGACCATCATGCCACGTGGATAAACCAATTATTAAATGATCGTATTTTAATAAATCGGTGGTACGACAATCGTACATATCAAATAAGTCTACTTGATCTGAACCAATTCTATTTTGGATAAGTCCGGCTATAACTTCTGTATTTCCGGTATCTGAACCGTAAAACAATCCAATATTTTTCATGAAAATGGTATCTTAATTGACCGAAAAGTCTAATGCGTTATGAATTCCATTTTGAACCGCATAAACAACCAAACCTGCAGTGTTCCTTAAACCTAATTTATTCATTAAGTTTTTTCGATGGGTTAATATGGTGTGTACAGAAAGGAACATTTCTTCCGCAATTTCTTTATTTGACAACCCTTTTGCCACAAATTCAATAACTTCCAATTCTCTTTTTGATAATCGAACACCTTGACAATTAAATGTTTTCCGATTATCCAAATTCATAACCTCCAATACTTTGCCACAAAAGAATCGTTCTCCCCTATAAACAAACTTCATACAATCATGAATTTCCGCTGTATCGCACGAATATAAAAGATGCCCATCAATATTATTCTTAATGTACTTCTGAACACTTACACGATCAGGTCTTTCGGTAATACCAATTACCTTAATCGAAGGCATCGTATTCATAATTAGCTCTACGTCACTTTCTAAAATCAAAGAAGATGCGTAATTAATAAAAAGAATATCCGGAGTTTTATTTACCAGCATGGCAAGTAACTCACCGCTACTTTCGGTTTCACCTACAAATTCCACACCCGAAACCATTGATATAATGGACTTTAGGCCTTCTCTAATAATAACATTGCTATCTGCAATAAAAACATTCATGTTTCTTATTTAGAATAAATCTTAATAAGGGCAAATGTACATTAAAAATTAAGCGCTGTAAACATTTTAACTGCTGAAATATGTCATGTTTGAATACCAATAATTAATGGTTAATTTGCATTTCACAAACGAAGCAAACTCATGATTAAATATGTATGGATCGCATTACTCGCTTTGACCACATGGGTTATTACCTCATGTAAAAAAGAGGAGTCCACTATTATCCCCCCTGTAGAAGTGGATAACCACATTAATTTCAAGGCGAATGACACCTTGGTAACTGCGAACTATAAGGTTCTTTTACAAGACCCAATTTTCAATGCCTATTACAAGCAAGGACAGGCATTGGAGCTCCAGAGGTTGGTGGAAAATGGAAACCCTCAAAGAATCATGTTCCGTGTAGATAGAATTGACTTAGAGAACATTGATTTTCCCATCACTATTAATTACAGTATCGACCACAACCACCCCACCCTATCCACAACCTATGTGAACACCTTAGACATTCCGTTTGGCACCAATATAAATAATGCACAAGAATTTTCATTTACCATTAATAGCTACACGGACCGAGTTTTGAATGGCCATTTTGAAGGAACCCTATATAGTGGAAATCCAGCCGATCCAAAAGTGACCATAAGCGAAGGAGTTCTTAACCTGCAGTTAAATGAATATTAAATAATCCTATACCAGTTTTACAAAAGAATATTAAACTAAAAGGTTTTCAACTTTAAAATACCTGTACCTTTGCACGCTAAATTGGAGTATCTATAGTGTTACTCACAACTATTTAAAGAGATGAAAGACGACAAAGTAGTGAATGAATTGTTAATGGATGAAATGGGAGATTCTCATGCTTCATCTAGTGCAGTAACTCCTATGAGACCAGATGCATTTGACTTAACTGATTCTGAAAAAAAGGCCAAAATTGAAGAGCACTTTTTTAAAATCATGGAGACCTTAGGGTTAGATATGACTGATGATAGTTTAAAAGGAACACCTCATCGAGTTTCAAAAATGTTTATCAACGAAATATTTCACGGATTAGATCCAAAAAACAAACCGAAGATGTCTACCTTCAGTAACAAATACGGTTACAATAAAATGTTGGTAGAAAAGAACATTTCGGTAAATTCAACCTGTGAACATCACTTTTTACCGATTGTTGGAAAGGCACATGTTGCCTATATTTCTACTGGAAATGTTATTGGGTTATCCAAAATTAATCGAATTGTAGATTATTATTCTCGTAGACCCCAGGTTCAGGAGCGTTTAACGATTCAAATTATGGAGGAGTTAAAAAATGCCTTACAAACAGATTCCGTAGCCGTAATTATTGAAGCACAACACTTATGCGTAACAAGTAGAGGGATCACGGATAGAACGAGTACAACGGTAACTGTTGAATATAGTGGTGAATTTAACAATGAATCTACTAAATCAGAACTTTTAAAATACATCGGTAATGGAATCAACATCTAAAGAATTTCACTTCGAGGATCTAATCATCCAAACCATAGAGAACAAAAAACATCTAATCAATAAGGATACAACTGTTGACGGTATGGTTAAGTTTCTAGTAGAGGTAAGAGATAGTGCTCGTAGAAATGAAAACTACGCTGCATATGAATTTATAACCGAAGCTTTCGAGAATCGTTTAGGAATTCTATTAAAAGAACAAACACAAATAGTAGCTTTAAAAAAGTAAACTTTTTGTTAAATTTGGACCGGCGGCCAAATAAATTTGCATCCGCCTATTTCACAAGGTATTTTCGCCATCAATTGCTACGAATTACTTCCAGATGGAAGCAGTTTCATATTGCTATTTCATTTCTAATAGCGATGTCTTTACTCATTTTCAATAATTATTGATGAAATTATCACACTTGTTTTTGACCTCCATTCTGTCGGTAGGTCTTTTTTCATGTTCCACCGAATCAACTTCTGATTTATCTAAAAGGGAGATGAGTATTATTGGTCGAGCCGATTATGAATTAGAACGCCTAAAAGATCCAGCTACTGGATTAATACCAGAAAACATAAAAATGCGTGAGCTTGCTTTTGCCTCGACACTTCCTAAGGCAGTGTCGCATGCAAGAGATGAAAGTAACCAAGAGTTTATTCCAATTGGGCCGAGAAATGTAGGTGGACGAACTCGTGCTATTTCATTCCATAAGGAAATGGAAAATGTCATTTTAGCAGGAGGAATAAGCGGTGGCATGTGGCGTAGTTCGGATTTCGGAACTTCTTGGAGCCGAGCCACAAATTACGAAGATCAATCGGCTGTATCATGTGTCATGCAAGACCCAAGACCCGGGAAATCAAATGTATTTTATTATGGTTCAGGAGAATCTATTGGAAACTCAGCCAGCAAATCATTTTCTGCCATGTTTTATGGTAGTGGAATGTACAAATCTATAGATGATGGTTCTTCATGGACACAAATGCCATCTACCGCGACACTCGCGCAAAAAAGAGGTGACTGGAGTTATATATATAACATTGCCATGGATGCCTCAAATCTGAATCAAGATGAAATTTATGCTGCCACTTCTAAAGGAATTAGAAGATCGGAGGACGGAGGTAGTACATGGACCTTAGTTTTGGGTGGCTCTGCTAGTGCCGATTGGACAAATATTGTGGTTACCTCTACGGGTATTTGTTATGCACAAATTGGTTCCATAGGAAGCCAAACCGGATTTTGGAGATCTACGGATGGAATTAATTGGGTTAATATTTCGCCTTCGAGTTTACCATTAGTTCATGAACGAACGCTACTGGCTATTGCACCAAGTAATGAAAACATTGTTTATTACTATACCGTGACACCCAGTTTTGGTCAATCGGATGTTTCATTTTGGAAATACACCTACTTAAATAATGACGGGAGTGCCTCTGGAGGATCTTGGGAAAACAGATCGAATAACTTACCTCCTTCCAAGGGGTATAACCTGAATACTCAAGGTAACTATTGCATGAGTTTAATAGTAGATCCCCTAAATGAAAATATGATTTATCTTGGAGCTACGAACCTTTTCCGTAATAATAATGGCTTTGCAAATACCTCAGGTACGAGACAACTAGGAGGATATTCTGCGGATGGATATTCCCATTTTGACTATTATGAGGATAACCAACACCCAGATCAACAGAGTTTAGCATTCAACCCACATCATCCAAATCAATTGTTAGCTAGTACGGATGGTGGACTTCATTTAACAAATGACCCGGAATCAAGTAAAGTTATTTGGAGCAGTTTAAATAATGGATACCAAACCACTCAGTTCTATGGAATGGGGATTGATCATCTAGAAGAAAATGAAATTGTATGCTCGGGATATCAAGATAATGGAAGTTGGATGACAATTTCTGCAGACACCAATACCGACTGGACTTTTACTTCCGGTGGTGATGGTTGTTTTTGTGCAAAAGCTGGAGGAGAAGAGGTGTATTATTTCTCTTCTCAATATGGCAATATTTATAGAATGAAAACGCGTATAAATGGCAGTTTTTCCAGAAGGTATATTACCCCTCAAAACGCAAATTCCAATTTCCTTTTTAACCATCCCTTCATATTGGATGCTGCCGATAATAATCGAATGTATTTACCAAACGGTGGTGATTTGTGGAGAAACGAAGATTTGGCGGCCTTGGATAGTGGCAATGACTTGTGGGAATCAATTGGCTCAGTAAATGGTACTATTACCGCTTTAAGCTCCTCCAAAAGTGACCCAGGCACGGTGTATGTAGGAACCTCGGGTAGAAAAATTTATAAAATTGAAGATGATGGTACTAGTAATGCTACCGTAACTGACCTGTCAAGTGATATTAGTAGTGGTGGATATACCTCAAACATTGATATTGATCCCTCCAATTCAAATAATGTAATTGTAACATTCTCGAATTACAATACTATCAGTATGTGGTCCACTACAGATGGAGGAATTACATGGGCAAGTGTTGAAGGTAACCTGAAAGGAGATCCAGAACCTGGTTTACCTCCAAACTTTTATTTCCGTGGAAATGGGCCGTCATTTAGATGGGCTAAGTTTATATCTACCACTAATGGAAATGCTGTTTTATTAGGAACATCCATAGGGTTATTTGCCACAAACCATCTAGATGGTGAAAACACGGTTTGGGTTCAGCAAGCATCAGACCTAATTGGAAACGTGGTAATTGAACAAATTGATTACCGTGAAAGTGATGGATTCTGTGTGATTGGCACCCATGGAGCAGGTGCTTACAAAACCTATTTTGATAACAATTGGGACCTTACTTCTGTTTCCAAAATTGATGACCAGGAGCTACAAATAAAAGTATTCCCAAATCCAACCGTTTCGGATGTACAAATAAGTTTTAACAATATCGGTAACGAAAACATTAGAATTAACGTATTAAATGCCACGGGAAAAGTGGTAGCTATTCAGAACCTGTTAACGGTAAATGGATCTAATACGACTTCTATTAACTTAGATGCATTTTCGCAAGGGACGTATTACATTACCATTATCACCCAAGGAGGTACTTTTACCAAATCGGTGATTAAGCAGTAATAAAAATCATACAAAACCGCTAAGAGTTTTTATTCTTAGCGGTTTTTTTGTGCGTAATAATTAAAAGAATGATACACTCAACCCGTCTTATTACGCCCAAAGGCAAAGGAATATTATCTTCATTTAAACTTGCCATAAATCAATTTTTCAAGCCTTCCTAAGGATAAAGAGAAAGTCCAATATATAGGATCATGAATTTTGCGAAATTCCAGCGGGTGGAACAAACAACCTCTTAAATATTGCTTACCAAATTGGAATAAATCGAAAGGAATTTCAGCGGAGTATTTGTAATTATTTAATGAATAAATACTTTTATCACCCCAATTACATCTCCCGTATTAACCTTAATAAAATACATTCCTGTTGGTATTCCTAGTGTAGAAATGTCCAACTGTAATCTATTCGTTTTTGTTTCAAAACAAACTCTCCCTCCAATTCCGTACAATTGAATAACACCAAGTGGTTCTTCACTCGTTATAATAAATCCCCCGTTCTTAGGAATCACCTCGAACGATTTTTTAATTATTCCATCTTCAATATCTACCATCACACACGGAACTCTGCTTAAAAAATCCCTCATTTCGGAAAAAACAAGCTCCGATACCAATGGAGAAATAGAAGTCGTCATATTATGATTAATACCTGGTACCAACGAAAAGTAGGCGTTCGAATTTGTCACTTGATTTTGTAATATAAAATAATCGCTTAACGGAATATTAAAGTCCTCTTCTCCATGCAGAATTAAAAATGGAATATTCAACTTGTTAAAATCTGATAGGGAACCCTCACCAATATCCATCCAATCATTCCAGAATGTGGCGTAGGCTCCTAAATAGGGTGTATTCGAATTCCAAGTTCCATTTCTAATACGTACAAAATCATTTAATGTTTGCGTATAAAATGCATTTCCCGTAACCGAATCGTTTAAGCAAATAATGTACAAATCCCGGAATTGTTGCGCCATAAGGGTATCTATACGTGTGGCTGGTGTACCCAAACAAATAATGGATTTTATATCTGTTCTTTGGTTGGCGACTATTGGAACTAAACTAGCTCCTTGACTATGTCCGATTAAGGAAATACAATCCGGATTAATTTCGGTTCTTGTTTTCACATAATCCACAGCGCTATTCACATCTCGTATAAAATCGAATGGAGAAACTGTTTTAGGATCCAATAGAGCTCCATGGGAAAACGAACGTTTATCATAGCGTAAAACCGCAAAACCATGGTTCACTAGTCGATCCGAAATGCCTTTTAGAGTTCGCAGAGTATCCCCCAATAAACCCGGGTATAAACAGGCTGCATTCCCGCCTACAATTTCTAAGGTTTGATCACGGTCATTGGGCCCCGAGCCATGCACCAGAATCATAACAGAGAAAGGACCATTTCCATCGGGTAAGGCCAAAGTACCTGAAAGAGTTAGATCACCGCTAGGGAAGGTGATTTCTATTTCCTGTGAAAAAACCGTATTTACACATAAAATAAGAACCAAAAGAGTAAGAATCTTGTTCATATTAATTGAATTTAACAATAAGTAGTTTTGAAATTATTTCGGCCACAAGAATGGCCAATCCAAGCCAAATGATGTGTATTTTGTTTTTTAAATTCACGGATACTTTAAACCCTTGGTATAATAAGGCAATAGCCCAAACCATTGCCCCAATGGAAACCACTGCGAATCCAGTCACAATAAAATAAGTGTCCATGCTGATTTGATCCGTACCAAAAGGGTTATCTACCAATGGCATAAGATCTTGAGTGGCCTTTGTGATTACTCCTGAGATGTTTAAAAGAGGTAATAAAAAATAGGGTATTCGACTAATCAATATCACATTCATTAAGTCAATAAATCGGGTTTGCGTGTTTATTATCTTTCCTACAATGAATAATGGTATAAATAAAGAAATAACGTTAATCACATTATCCATAAGAACGGTATAAAATGAAACCGCAAGACCAAAATGGAGATCTAAAACCCCATCAAACCGAGCATTTAAAACACTACCTACAAAAGACCCTAAAATCAGGGCCATAATTCCAACACTTAACAAATGAGACTCCTGATAACGCTCAAATGGCTTGAATAGTAATGTTTTCATCTTATTTATTTTTTATTTGGGTTAGTTTCTCAATCACATCATCCAGTTTGTTTCGAACGGTGGGATAGCTTTTCTCCATTTCGATAGCCATTTTTTTTAGGCTCCCACTGGTTAAAATAAATTGGAGAATAAACTCCAACTCATCGGGAGGAAGTTGGAGCAATAAAGGAAGAGAAAATTTACCGGAAATACGAGTTTCACACTCCGTACAACTTAGTTCGGTCACCTCCAAGGGAGTTTCACAGCTGGGACAATTTAATGGAATCTTCTTCATATCAATAATTTGACACAAAGTAAACATATTATTAAACAAAATTGATAATTTACTTAATTTTATTTAAAATAAAATAAATTTAAGTAATACGAAACAAACTTATTTTAACCACCATTTGCTATGGTACGCGTTGGATTCAGGATGTAAATAAATTTCCTCTCCTATCTTGGGTGTAATAATAGGTAAGTTCAGTTCTTTGGATTTACGCAATATTCGTTCTACAGGATCTGTCCAAGAATGGAAAGCCAAGGTGAAAGCACCCCAATGAATGGGCATAATTAACTTAGCTTTTACATCACGTCCAGCTTGCGCTGTTTGTTCTGGCATCATGTGAATTTGACTCCATTTCGTATTGTATTGTCCACATTCCATCATGGCTAAATCAAAAGGACCGAATTGTTCACCAATCTCCTTAAAATGGGGACCGTACCCTCCATCACCAGAGAAGTAAATATTATCTTCTACTCCTTTAATTATCCAGGAACCCCAAAGAGTGGTATTTCTATCGGTAAGTCCCCTACCCGAAAAATGACGAGACGGTGCAAACGAAATTTGCAAAGAATCCAGAAACATGGTTTCCCACCAATCCATTTCCACAATTTGCGTGGAATCCACCCCCCATGATTTAAAGTGAGCGCCTACTCCCAACGGGACAAAAAACATCTTGGTTTTAGACTTCAGTTTTTCAATTGATCCATAATCCAAATGATCATAATGGTCATGAGAAATAATAATCGCATCTATTTGGGGTAATTTCTCAATTTCTATTGGTAGCTCTCTACCAAATCGAGTAGTACCCAAAAAAGGGTTTGGTGCGGGTACATCACCCAACATAGGGTCTAATAATATGTTTTTACCATCCATTTGAAGCAAAAATGCAGAATGACCAAACCAAATTAAGCGAGTAGCTGTTGGCTTAGCCAAATCAGAAGGAGTCACTTTCAAAACTGGAATATCGAAATCGGGTCTTTTAACCGATGTCCCATTCATGGTTTCATCTATTAGACTAAAAATACTATCCAACCCAAGGTCCATTGTGGTTTTTTGAAGGTTCACAAAAACCCCTTCTTTATAATGACCTGTTTTTTGAAACCTTTTAATTTGCCCTTCTGTTGGAGAGCCGCCAAACTCAGGACTCAGATTAACAAATAAGACACCTACTATCCCAATCAAACCCAGAATCCCCCCTAAACCTTGCAGTATTCTTTTTACCCATTTCCAAATCATACTTACTTTTTAAGGGATGAATACGGTAGTAGCTCATCTAATTCTATACAGATAAAACGATCCCTAAACGAATTAGACAGTTGGAGCATAGCTTGAGCTACCTCCTCCCCTTTTATTCCTTTGTACTTCTTTATAGATGGAAATATTTTGGAAACTGCGTTTATCAGTGGCACAGAAATTTTTTCCCCCGTTCTATTTTCTGGACGATCGCCAATTAATACACTTGGACGAACATAAACAGTGGAATCAAATTTCAATCTTTTTATGGCGTCTTCCAACTCCCCTTTCATACGAGAATAAAAAAACATGGATTGGCTATTTGCCCCCGTAGCGGATACCAAAATCATTTGGGACACACCGTTTTTTTTGGCACATTCCGCTACATGAAATTGAAAGGTGTAATCCACTTTATATTGGGCTTCTTTACTACCCGCAATTTTCAGGGTTGTTCCCATACAGGAAAACAATACATCGCCCTTTAAATCCTTTTCATACGATATTGGAGAATTAAAATCCACCACAAATGATTTCAACTTAGGATGCCCCATTTTCATTTCTCTACGCACAAAAACCCTAACCTCATGATAAGTTGGGTTGTCCAATAAAGACTGAACTAGATGAGATCCTACCAATCCTGTAGCGCCTATAACAATGGCTGTTTTATTTGAATGCATCTTAATAATTGGTTATTTAAAAGACAATTTTAATCCTACAAAGATATTCTACCTGTCTCCAATTATTAAAGCATTAATTACTTTTTGATCAACACATTTCACGGAATTAAATTCCGATAAAACGGACTAGAAGGGCATCTATTTACTTTCGTAATTTGAAACTCCTAGTGAACGTGTTTGCCTGGTTGGAACCACAATAACTAGAAGCCATTAAATTTTATGGCCATTTATCAAAAAAAATCTCATTTTTAACGAACACCAACATTTTACTGTGTTTAACTCGAAAACATTGAGGTACCCTAACTCATCCATTTATTAAATCCCAAGGCTTTTTCTACCCAGAAATCCAAGTCAACTTCCTCATCAAAACCTTCTGGATCAATAAAAAGAAACCCTCGCATTACCGATCCTGTAAAATCCATTTCACGACTCCCTTTGTTGTTTAACAGCTCTTGATACGGAATCTTCCCTACTCTAACCATTAACCGGTCATTAGTGGTCTTTTTATCCCTATCAACTCCCAAACACATCTTATGATTTACCATAAAAATGAGTCCTCCCATCATTTTTTTTCTTCCACTTCCCCGGCTTGAACTAACCTTCATCGGACTCTAACTGCTAAAAACTCACTGGATGCCATGTACTATTTTTTCAAATCAACATTCTTATTTATTATTAAGAGGGTCTTTAGGTTCCCATATTAACCGAAGGAATGAGCTGAACCGTTCATTTTCTCTATTTACCGGAATCCCTACCACAATACCCACTAAAACGTTTTCGGTAATACTTACACGCATTTGCGGACGAATAGTCATATCAAAATCATGGGGCTCAAAAGACTGATTAAACTCAACTCCCACGAAATTACTGGTTCCTGATATCATATAATGCGCACTTGCATTCAATTCATACCTGCTTTGCCAGGAGTGATCTAAAAAATCTTGTTCGAAAACTGGTCCTGTATAGATTAAGGAATGAAAATGAGTTCCCCACCTTTTGGCAACAATAAAAAATGGATTGTATACATTACCCGTAAAAAGAGGATTCCCAAACTCCTTGAAATTATTAAACTCCAATTCATGGATATATCCTAAGGCCATGGATGTAGCTGCCAACTCATTCACCAAAAAAGTCCATTGAATTCCCAATTTCAAACTTTCCATTTTACTAGAAGGTATCGTATCTTTTGATGTGTTAGGCTGAGCGGCATAAATCAAAAAGGGAATCTCGATCTCCAACCCCAAACGGTCAACGGGTGCAAACTCATATTCCACCAAAGCCTCATAGGTATCAAATGTTAAATTATCCGTTAAACCGAGACCTATATTCCATTCACGTTCGCCCTTTCGAGCCCCTAAATCACGAATTAAATCAATATATAAAGGTTCCGCATGAAGTACTTTCACAGGACCAAGAGAATCTTGAAGCTGTTCCATATACAAACTAGCCTCCATTTTTTTGCTTAGCGATTCTTCCTGGGCATTTGTTACTGGAACTAGGATTAAATAAAGAAGCCAAAAGAATACACTATTTCTAATCATACCCTAAATTTAAGATAACTATTAAAATTCACGTTAAGTAAGGATCAAAGAATGGCGAACAATTACATGTATTTCAACCATTCGTTTGTTTAAGTCTCAATATTTCGTTTGGTTACCTCTTGAAACTGTACCACAAAGTGAAGCCCTTTTTTATCCACATCGTGTTCAATTTCTCCATTTAACTGCCGACTCAAACTTTTTATTAAGTTCAATCCAAAGCTTTTGGACTGAGCGAAATCCATTTCGAGAGGTAAACCCATACCATCATCCCCAATGTAAAGTACAAAATAGGGGTGATTTAATTTTTCAATCCCTATCGTTATCTTCCCTTCATTAGAAGAGGTAATCCCGTGTTTTAAAGAATTTGTAACAATTTCATTAATTATGATACCCAATGGAATAGCCGTATCAATGTTTAAAGAAACATCATCCACACAAATCTCTAATTCGATGTTGTGGTCATTCCCTTTCATGGAAAGAATTAACTGTCCCACTAGCCTTTTCAAATATTCGTGAAAATTAATCATGGTAAAGTCAGACTCCTCATACAACATCTCGTGAACAATCCCCATTGTTTTTATACGATCTTGGCTTACTTTAAAGTACTCACGAATCTTAGGGTCGTCAATAAAACTAGATTGTAAACTCAACAAGCCTGAAATTACCTGCATGTTATTTTTTACTCGATGATGAATTTCCTTTAATAAGATTTCATTCTCTTGATTTTTAGCCTTCAATAGCTTGGTTTTTATTTTTCCATGGAGAATTAATTCCACCAAATACTCCCCGTAAATAGCACCTAGAATAATCGTCCCTGTCATCAGGGTAAGAAATATGAAAAAGGGCCTTGCTTGAGGCCCAACCTCATTCATTTCACGAATTAAGGGGCCATCTATCCAGTAAAAAACAATTAAATACAAAATGGACATGGCTAACCAAAACCGGCCATATTTCTTTCGCATCGAATACCCCGACAACACCATTATGGGTATGAAAAAACTAAAGACCCCATCTATACCTCCACTACAAACATTAATCAATACAATAGCGACAAATATCAATGTAGAACCTTGAAAATAAACCCGTATGAGGTTTTCGGTTTTATAAAACTGATATAGGATGAGTAGATTACTAAATGAAAAAGCCAAGAAAATTACCGGAATATATCCATGGATCCCCATACCCCAATAAGAAACAAATGCAAGAATAAGGGGAGCCAAAGCAGCATATAGCACGATGTTTCGTGTGGCAATTTTTTGATGTTCTTTTAACTCTTTTTTCATATAAACTTATAATAGGATACACTTTTTTATTCCTTGTTTCGAAAAAAGGTCTTATCCCCCATCCTTAAAATGGTTTGAAAATAAAAGTAGGAATATTGCGTAATTAAGTACTAAAAATTAATTGATATGTGGTGAAATAGGGGAAATATGATGTGAAAATTAACTTCTGATCAACGAATTAATCGTGGGCGGAATTTTTCGACCACAAAATTATGAATATGAAAACATAGCCGTTCTACTCCCTTCTTTCTTCTTTTTGTTGAACGAAATTAACCCATTTCATAAATAGTACAGAACATAAAAAAACCCCGACCAAAGGCCGAGGTTTAATTTTATAATAATCTACAGAAACTAAACCGCTTCTTTTACTCTATTGGCAGCATCCAATAGGGTGATTGCAGAAGTTACTTTAAGACCAGAGTTATCAATTAATGCCTTTGCTTCTACTGCGTTGGTCCCTTGTAAACGAACAATAACGGGAACATTGATATCACCAATTGATTGGTACGCATCAATGACTCCTTGTGCTACTCTATCGCAACGTACAATACCTCCAAAGATGTTCACCAAAATGGCTTTAATTTTTGGATCCTTTAAGATCAAGCGGAAAGCTTGCTCTACACGTTTTGCATCTGCCGTTCCACCTACATCCAAGAAGTTAGCTGGAGAACCACCCGACATTTTAATAATGTCCATAGTGGCCATAGCTAAACCAGCTCCGTTTACCATACAACCTACGTTACCATCCAACTTCACAAAGTTCAATCCAACCGTACTCGCTTCGTATTCAAAAGGATCTTCCTCCGTAATATCACGCATTTCAGCGATATCTTTATGACGGTATAATGCAGAATCATCTACCGTTACTTTAGCATCAACTGCAAGAATGGAGTCATCACTCGTTTTTAATACTGGATTAATTTCGAATAAAGAAGCATCAATTCCTTCGTAAGCTTTGTATAGTGCTACAACGAATTTTGTCATTTCTTTTAAAGACTTTCCAGATAACCCTAAGTTAAACGCAATTTTTCTAGCTTGAAATCCAGTAACTCCCACTTTAGGATCGATTTCTTCTTTAAAAATACGCTCCGGAGTTTTCTCGGCAACAGCTTCAATATCCATACCTCCATCTGGAGAATACATAATAATATTTCTACCCGCTTGGCGATCCATCATTACGGACATGTAATATTCTTCTGGTTCCGAAGCTCCAGGATAATATACATCTTGACCTACTAATACTTTGCTTACTAATTTACCCTCAGCAGAAGTTTGAGGTGTCACCAAAGTCATTCCAATAATTTGGTCAGAAATTGATCTTACTTCGTCAAAAGATTTAGCAATTTTTACACCGCCACCTTTACCACGACCACCTGCGTGAATTTGTGCTTTAATAACAAACCAGTCAGTCCCGGTCATTCTGTTCAACTCTTTTGCCGCTTCAACAGCCTCTTCAGGAGTATTTGCTACAATTCCTTCTTGAATGGCAACTCCGAAACTTTTTAAAAGGGCTTTACCCTGATATTCATGCAGATTCATTGATATATCTTTATAAAAATTAGTTCAAATTTTGAAGCCTCAAAAGTAACATATAATTGGATATTCCTACCCTGATGGATTACAAATAACAAGGTATTTGTTACAATTTATGAACCTTATGTATAAAACTATAGCTTCTTACTTCCATTAGGTCAATCAAAATTAAATTCCTGTACATTAAAATAATGGATTAAGCCACGGTTTCAGCTATTTTCGTGATTGCTAAAAAAGAGTTGATGACAGTAATAGAAGCTACCAATATTCATAAAAACTACGATGATTTAAAAATTCTAAAAGGAGTTGATTTAACCATTGAACAAGGGGAGATAGTATCTATAGTGGGTGCTTCCGGAGCGGGGAAAACCACTTTACTCCAAATTTTAGGTACCTTAGATTCTGCCGATGAAGGATCGCTTAAAATCATGAACAAAGAAGTGCGGACATTGAAAAACGACCAACTCGCTCTTTTCCGAAATAAAAATATTGGCTTTGTATTTCAATTTCATCATTTGTTACCTGAATTTACAGCACTTGAGAATGCATCCTTACCCTTATTCATAGCCGGATACTCGAAGTCTGAAGCAGCTGTCATTGCCACAGAATATTTAGAATTCATGGGATTAAGTCATCGGTTAGACCATAAACCTTCCGAACTTTCGGGTGGAGAACAACAACGGGTAGCCGTAGCCAGATCATTGGTGAACAAACCAGCCATTGTATTTGCAGATGAGCCATCCGGAAATTTGGATTCTAAATCCGCCAAGGAGCTCCATCAATTATTTTTTGATTTACGAAAAAAGTTTAATCAAACATTTATCATTGTCACCCATAACACGGAATTGGCCGATATGGCAGACCGAAAATTGGTGATGCAAGATGGCAAAATTATAGCGTAAATGAATTTTTCTGAATTAGCCGATTTTCTGAATGAGAAAGCAGAATATTATGAAACTTTAGATTTTATTGAATCCGACCCGATTCAAATCCCGCATCAATTTTCAAAAAAGGAGGATATTGAAATTGCTGGTTTTTTGGCCGCCACCATTGCATGGGGACAACGACCTACCATTATCAAAAATGCAACCTTTTTAATCGAGAAAATGGACATGGCTCCTCATGATTTCATCACCCATTTTAAGGAAGATGATCTTTCCAATTTTGAGAACTTTAAGCATCGCACATTTAATTTTGAAGATTTAAAGCACTTTTTTTTATCCTTACAGAACCTGTATCAAAATCATAAAGGATTAGAGGGTGCCTTATCTCAAGATCCAGAAAACATGGCTATTAACATCTCCAAATTCAAACAAACTTTTTTTGATATTGAACATTTACGAAGAACCCAAAAACATATTTCCGATCCCTTAAAGGGATCCGCTGCTAAACGGTTAAACATGTATTTACGATGGATGGTTCGTCCAAATTCAAAAGCAGTCGATTTTGGTATTTGGACAAAAATAAAACCGGCTCATTTATACCTTCCTTTAGATGTTCATACCGGAAATGTTTCTAAAAAACTGGGTATTCTCCAACGCAAACAAAGCGATTGGAAAGCCTTGGAAGAGATAATGAGCACGCTTAAAAAACTAGATCCCAATGACCCCGTGAAATATGACTTTGCCCTATTTGGACTAGGCGTCTTTGAAGATTTCGGAAAATAAATTTAGGGTTTCCAATTCAGTTTATACAGGACCTGACTTCTTTTTTGATAAGCCTCTGCGGTAATGAAATAGGTATAGCCATGATCCCAAACAATTCCTTCAATTTGCTTACTCGAATTTTCTGGGACTTTGAATGATTGACTTACAAATACTCCCTTTCCTAATTCATTATCTTTAAAATTATCTAAACGCATCACGAATTGCTTATCCAACAAATACCCACATAAAACTATTTCTTGGTTTTGAGAATTGTAAGACCCAGAGGTCACCAAACATTTCGCTTTGAATTCGGCTTTTGGGAAAATATCATAGGTTCCTGGTTTTTTGGAAATAGCGTACATTCGGGTATGATGGTTTCCCCAATTCTTAGAAAATAAAAATAAAGAATCCCCTATGGAGATTAGTGTTTCCGCATCAAAGTTGGTCATAAATCTCCCTGCTCCAAACTCCTTTTGATCACCGTAAGAAAAATGAATGGTTTCTGCCGAAACAGTATCCTTTTTCAGGTAATCTGAAATTTTGATTTTATAGATCGTTAGGTCCGTTCTCTTTCCGTTATTATTACCAATATCGGCAATAAAAATATGCTCTTCATCGGCACAAATATCTTCCCAATCTTTGTTTATAACTCCCTTAATATATACAGTTCGAGTTACTTTTCCGGAAAGGGTATCGAATTCAAATAATACGGGTTTTCCGCCAGAATCATTATGAGTAATTAGTTTTCGGTTTAATAATAGTAATCCGGAAGTTTCGTTAATACAAGAATCAACGGGCGTCAACACCTCAATTGTTTGGCCATTCCCTCCATAAGCCATGGCCATAAACACCCCCCAAATTATCCAATTTCTCATGGCTCAAAGGAACACTAATTTACGGCAAAAAAAATGCTGTTATTTAAAAATAACAGCACCTTAATATCTTGTAGAATAGTTGAAAACTATTATAAACTTCCTTTTTTAGACTTTCGGTAAGTAAAGGAATTGAAAATATTTCTTTTCCCAAAACGGTATGGTTTATCAGCATTTAAGTATTTACTAAATAAATTCTTATTTACCCCAAAATACTCAAAAGTGTTCCCATCCATAAATGTCACCTCAAGTAACATACTTTTATGTTTGAAATCTTCCACTCCCGATGCTATGGAAGTTACATAATCTTCCTTTCCCTTGGTGATCGTTTCTGGAGAAATACTTACTAAAAAATGGTAGCCATCAATAATGGTTCTTCCCATTACTTCTGCTTCAGCCGCTTTTTCATCGTCTTGCTGAAATTTATCCGGATGCCATTCTTTCACCAAATTTCTGTAAGTCGTTTTCAATTCTTTAAGCGTTGTTTCTTTTTCAGAACCAAAAAGCTTACGGTATTCATTAATTCGTTTCATATCTCAAACCTTATTCTTAACTTGGAATCCATCGTCCAAAAATCGGTCGCGAAAGTACCACTTTTTTTCACTTCTCATACAAAATTAACAACTAAAAATCACTCCAAAATATACTGATTAAAAACACTTTATCCCCAAAAAAAACACCTAGCAGACAACCTTAGGGAATTCATATGCGTCAATGGATCAATAACTTCAAACTAAACTAGTAATTAACAAAACCTAAAACAATGAATAAATTACTTTCCTTTCTGGTCATATTCTTGCTAACTATATCTTTTAATGGCTATAGTACTCACATCCAATCGGCCGAAATAAATGCAAAACATATATCGGGAAACCAGTATTTAGTATCGCTTCGGGTATTAACGGATTGTGCGGCCATTTCGGCTCCTCCAACCATGAACCTGGCTTTTGAAAATGGGTCAAACTCTTTTAACAGAACGTTCTCACAGACGAACTCATCTACTGTTATTGGAATGAATTATTCCTGTGCCTGTTGGTCCAATTCCTCCACGTGTAATGGCGGAAATCTACCTGGGAATAACTATATTATTTATTCCGACACGGTAACATTACCCACCTCATCTAACTGGAAAGCATCCTATTCCACTTGCTGTCGATATCAGGCAAACAATGTAAGCAATGGTCAAAGTTTAGGGATTTATGTAGAAACAATCATTCATCAATCTGCATACCCAACGAATTCAACTCCCTTCTTTCCACTTACGGGCCGATTAGCTATTTCACAAATGGACACGTTTAATATGGATATGTCCGTTATTGATTATGATAATGACAGCATTGTATATTCCTTTATTGATATCATGATAAACAACAATACTCCAGCTATATACGTGACTGGATATTCCGGTACAAATCCAATAACAGGACTAACCTTAACTTCAAATACTGGAGAACTTCTATATTCTGGAGGTGCCGTTTCTGGTTCCTATTATCTAGCAATAAAAGCGATGGAATATGATCGGGTAACTGGAAATTTAAAAAGTGAAGTCATTCGTGATTTTGGCATAACCATTTTACCCACCATTATGGGTCATAAATTTATTAGCACGGCCCCCATTTCAAATGGGTTTTCAAACAATTCATCTGGTTCCATTTCTGGAAATACAGCTTCTTTATGTGGTTCATCTACTAATACCGTTGATTTGAGCTTTACCTCCACCAAAGGAAATGTAAACCTATGGTCAGATATTTCTTGGAAATACCCTGGAGTTTCATACACCGTTTCTTTAGGTTTAACAAGTACTATGAGTATCAGCATCCCAAGTGGAATGAATTTTAGTGAATTAGAATTTTATGTGCAATCGAGTGCTGACAGTTCATTTTTCACCAACCACAGTTTTGATACATTTACCATTAATTCAAGCGGATTTTCAACTTCTGGAGACCGGACCATTTGTTTTGGAGATACCGTTCATATGTCCAGCTCATCATCAGATCCAAATCCCCAATATTCATGGGCATTCATTTCAGGAACACCCATTGATACCAATACTAGTTCTCCAGGCTACAGTTTTTCTTGTATTAATTGCCCAAACCCAGTAATTACGCCAACGGTTACTTCTACCTATGTAGCTAACAGTATACCTAATACATGCGGACAGCCCGATACAATTACTATAACAGTCATTCAGCCTATCGTATTAAATAGTCCCATGTATGATACTATTTGCCCAGGCGATTCGGCATTAATAACCGTTTCTGGTGGTGTAACCAGCAATTTGGTATGGGAAGAAAACAACACTATTTTAAATGCAACAAATAATACCCTTTGGATTTCTCCTAGTATTTCAAGTTATTACTTGGTTCATAACGTAAACTATATGTGTGCAGATTCAGTATACTTTAATATTACTGTTCCACAACCTGTAGTGGCTAGTCCAGATGTTATTCTTTGTCTTGCTGATTCCGTACAGATTTCAGCAACGCCAGGTACTTCCTTTTCGTGGACACCTACAACGCATCTAAGTTGTTCAACTTGTGCATCTCCTACAGCTTCGCCAACACAAGCCACTATGTATTATGTAAATGCAGATAATCACGGGTGCTTAAGTGAAGATTCCGTATTTGTTGATGTTACCTACGAAAGATATATTAGTGGTTTAGCTAACCAATCAAGTGGAGCAGCTCTTCCTATGACTAAAGTATTATTAATTAGTTATGATGCGATTAATACCACGGTATCTGCAGTAGATTCAACCGTAACCGATGCTAGTGGAAACTTTAATTTTGTGATCTATGACAATGAATTCTATGTAAAGGTTCTTCCAGATTCTACATATTATCCAAACGAGATCCCTACCTATTATGGGGATGAAGCTTTGTTTTTAAATTCTTCTGCTATTTACACAGCAGCTTGTGATACTTCAGATATCCTAATCCAAACGATTTCGAACCCCAACCCAGGTGGAAGTGGTTTTATTTCTGGAAATATATTCCAAGGAGCAGGTAAAATGGATGCTGCAGGAGACCCTGCAGTTGGGGTTAAGGTCATTTTAGTAAACGATCAGGGTGAAGAAATTGCCTATTCGGAAACCAATCTAGCGGGGCAGTTTTTCTTTTCTGATTTGAATTTGGGAGCGTATCAACTATTTATGGATGAGTTAGATGCACAAAACCAATTAGCACCTTCTATTTTAGTAGATGAATACACCGAGTTTTATGTCTTCAATTTTGAACTTAAAAATGGTGTTCTTACCCAAACTTCGATTACTTCGGTTAACGAATTAAACCTAGAACAATTGGTATTGTATCCTAACCCAGCGGTAAATCAAATTGAGATTCAAGGAATTACCCAAGCGTTTAATTTCACCATTGTGGGTGTAGATGGTAAAATATATCAAACTGGTTCAATTATTGGTAACACCATAATCGATATTACCGTATTACCAAAAGGAGTCTATTTCCTGAAAGCAATAAATGATACGAATGAATTTGTAAAACCCTTTATTAAAAAGTAAATAAGTATCCCCATCATAAAGGAGGCTGTTTTTTTAAGGTCTCCTTTATACGTCTAGAAATAGGCATAAAAAAAGGCTCAGGTGCAAATCTGAGCCTTTTTTATTTATTTGATATTCGATAATTATGCATTCAATTTACTTGATTTCAAAGCACTTCGCATGACTGAAGCAATAATCATTGATCCTACTCCTATAGGTACAGGAGTAATGAATTCAGATCTAGCGGATACGAATTCAACATGAACATCACCAAGTAATCTAAAACCAGATTTTTTGATTTCATCTGCCACCCGGGGAATACCCTTGCCAATTACAGTTACTCCATCTTTAACCCTATCACCGATTATAAACTCGGGTCTACCTAAAGCGACCATTAATATATCGGCAGTTCTAATAATTTCCGTTTCGTTTTGTGTGCGAGAATGGCTCAAAGTTACGGTACAATTTCCGGGATGTTTTTTTATCCCATTAAAATGGACATCGGTAAACCCACAAGATTAAGCACCTACCCTACCTACCACCACACCACCCTTACCTTCCGTTAAGACCTTGTGCCGTTTCACCAACGCTACTATTCTATTGGGAGTGGCCAGAATAAAAGAAGGTAAGCCGTAGGCTACTTTTCCAAAAAAGGAGCGGGATGAAAACCATGCACATCCTTATTGGGAAACACCGTATTTAAAACCGTTTATTAAACAGTAAATCCTAAATCCTTAAAAAATGGGAGATTAAAATGATTTCAATCTCCCATTTTTTTGCTATCTAAATTATCCTTCGGTTAAAACCAAACCGTAAAAATCATACTTTAGGAGCTGTATTTAAAAGACTACGTATGTTATCAAATATTCACTCCTTTTTATTTAAAGAAATATCGCCTACCACCATCAGTATTTTCCGAATTGTGTTTGGTTGTTTCATGGTTTACCAAGTTTTGTATTACTATTCTATAGATTTCATTTACCAATTTATGACCGGTCCAGAAGTCTTATTTCCCTATTCGGGCCTTGAACAAATGGTTCCATTACCTCATAAAATTTTAAAAATACTACACCTAGGACTTTTGTTTTCAGCGGTTTTAATGACCATTGGCTATCTTTTCAAATACGCAGCTATTTACTTTACTATCGTATTCACCTATTTTTCTTTTATAGATAACACATTATACAACAACCATATTTACCTAATTTCTCTAATTTCACTGGTGTTAATTTTTACAGATGCTGATGCAAAATTTGCATTCCGAGGACGCACAAAACTAAAGGTAAGCGCATGGAATCAATACCTATTAATATTTCTCATTTCACTGCCCTATTTTTTCGGGGGTATTGCCAAGTTATCTCCGGCTTGGCTAAACAGCAATCTGGTCAACGCTTTAATTTCCAACAGCTCTGTTGACGGTATTAAAACATTTTTACCAGATGGAATGTTTATAACCATTGTTGCGTATGGTGGATTAGTTTATGACTTGATCATTGTTTTTCTACTCTTGAATAGAAAAACTTTCAAAATGGGGTTTATTCTCCTTATCATTTTCAACTTAATGAATCATTTTTTCCTTTTTAAGGATATTGGGATTTTTCCATTTCTAATGATTTGTTCTACCGTCATTTTTGTCCCTTCTGATACGATAGAGCTATGGATTACAAAAAAATTCCCGAAATGGAAATCAAAAATTCAGGGGGATAAAAAATCTAAAAATATGCAACCCATTCGTCTCAGATATGTGGGTTTAAGAACTTTCACTATTCTAATTTTTGTACTATTTCATATCACCTTTCCTCTTAGACATTTCTTTTATGAAGGAGACCCTGAATGGACTGCCGAGGGAAGTAAATTTGCTTGGAGAATGAAAATGCAAAGCAGAGAAATCACCAAAATAAACATGACCGTTTGGGTAAATGAAACAGAAGAAGTACATGAAATACCCCCCCTTTCATTTATCTCCTCAAATCAAAACAAACATCTTACTGACACCCCTTTAAACTTAGTCACACTTGCAAAATATATTCAAAAGGAAACCATAAAAAAGTATAACATAAGCCCGCCCAAAGTAAAGATGGACCTTCGGGTTAACTTTAATGATACCTACGAACAAGAAATATTTTCAAAGGATTTAGACCTTACCCGTATTACGCCATCCACAACCGATATCAGAACCTGGATAACCCCGTTAAATAAACAATAATTCAGCGTACTAAATTTCTAAATTTGGGTATAAAAAATCCCAACCTTTAAAAGGTTAGGATTTTAGAAATTCATTTTTTCATTTATCTATTCATATCAATTGCCTTCAACGTGTTCTGCATTAACGAAGCAATAGTCATTGGGCCAACTCCACCTGGTACCGGAGTAATAAAATCTGATTTTGGAGCTACGGATTCAAAATGAACATCACCAAGTAATCTAAAACCAGATTTTTTAGTTTCATCTGCTACCCGTGTAATACCTACGTCAATTACAGTTACTCCGTCTTTAACCATATCACCGGTTATAAACTCCGGTCTACCTAAAGCGACAATTAGTATCTCAGCAGTTTTAATAATTTCCGTTAAGTTTTTTGTGCGAGAGTGGGTCAAAGTTACGGTACAATTTCCGGGATATTTTTTTTGTCCCATTAAAATGGACATCGGTAAACCCACAATATTAGACCTACCTACCACCACACAATGCTTACCTTCCGTTTCGACCTTGTACCGTTTCAATAACTCCAATATTCCATTGGGAGTAGCCGGAATAAAAGAAGGTAAACCTAAGGCTACTTTTCCAAAATTAGCGGGATGAAAACCATCCACATCCTTATTGGGTGACACCGCATTTAAAACCGTTTCTTCATCAATATGATCTGGTAAGGGAAGCTGAACGATAAACCCATCCACCACCATATCGTTATTTAATTCATTAATTTTTGCTAAAAGCTCCTCCTGTGTTGTTTCCACCGGCATTTGAATCAAACTAGACCCAAACCCTACTTTTTCACACGCTTTTACTTTCGCATTAACATAGGTAATACTTGCTCCGTTGCTTCCTACAATAATTGCGGCTAAGTGAGGTATTTTACCTCCATCGGCTTTAATTTTTGCAACTTCAACTGCTAATTCCTCTTTTATTTCGTTCGAGGTTTTCTTCCCATCAAGTAATCAGGCATTCCAGGCATACCTCCAAATTGTTTCATTAAACCCGCCATAGCCGATTTATTGTTCATCATCTTCATCATCTTTTTGGTATCGGTAAATTGTTTCATTAACTGATTTACTTCGTTAACTTCACGTCCCGAACCTTTTGCAATTCTTTTCTTACGAGAACCATCAATAATTTCAGGTTTTAGTCTTTCTTTTGGGGTCATTGAACTAATAATAGCCTCAATATGTTTGAAGGCATCATCTCCAATTTCTACATCCTTCAATGCTTTACCCATCCCGGGTAACATTCCCATCAAATCTTTCACATTACCCATTTTCTGGATTTGCTTGATTTGAGTTAAGAAATCATCAAAGTTGAATTGATTTTTCGCAATCTTCTTTTGAAGTTTACGAGCTTCTTCTTCATCAAACTGGTCTTGAACACGTTCTACCAGAGAAACCACATCCCCCATTCCCAGGATTCTGTCGGCCATACGTGAAGGATAGAAAACATCTAACGCTTCCATTTTTTCGCCTGTACCAATAAACTTAATTGGTTTATCCACTACTTGACGAATAGATAGTGCGGCACCACCACGAGAGTCACCATCTAATTTGGTAAGGATTACCCCATCAAAATCTAAACGATCATTAAACTCTTTGGCCGTATTTACGGCATCCTGTCCGGTCATAGCATCTACGACAAACAAGGTTTCATTTGGCTTAATGGTATTTTTTATTGCCGCAATCTCGGTCATCATTTTTTCGTCTACCGCTAAACGACCTGCGGTATCGACAATCACCAAGTTCATCCCGTTACTTTTTGCAAAAGCAATACCTTCTTTGGCAATAATAACCGGATCTTTTTCTTCCCTATTCGAATAAACCGCTACTCCAATTTGCTCCCCAAGGACATGCAATTGATCAATTGCCGCAGGACGGTATACATCAGCTGCGACTAAAAGAGGCGTTTTACCTTTTTTAGTTTTTAAAAAATGCGCTAGTTTTCCAGCATGCGTTGTTTTACCAGAACCTTGCAAACCTGCCATCAAAATAATGGCCGGATTCCCTTTAGTATCCAGTTCTTCAACCGTTTCACCCATTAACTTAGCGAGCTCCCCGTGGGTGATCTTAGTTAACAATTGTCCGGGCGAAATAGCCGTTAATACGTTAGCTCCAAGTGCTTTTTCCTTTACGGTATTCGTAAATTCTTTGGCAATTTTATAATTGACATCCGCGTCCAGTAAGGCTCTACGAATTTCTTTCATGGTTTGAGCAACATTAATTTCAGTAATGCTACCTTGACCTTTTAACGTCTGGAACGACTTTTCTAATTTCTCTTGTAATCTATTGAACATGGCTCAAAATTATGATTGCAATAATACTATTTACGTTTAATGACTTGATGGATAATTCAATGTAAAATTTACAATTATCCAAACTCTTTTTTTTACATTTTATTCGGTACCTGCACCCCCAATAAACTCATTCCGGTTTTTATTACCTTTCCAACCTCTGCCGATAAAGAAACACGGAATTGTGTTTGTTTTTCTTCCTCCTCATTAAAAATAGGAGTAGATTGATAAAATGAGTTATATGCTTTTACCAAATCATAGACATAATTGGCAATATTTGCAGGACTAAAGTTCAAGCCGGCTTCTTTAATTACCATTGGGTAATCATTCAACATCTTGATAATATCCAGTTCTTTATCCGTCAATTTAGCGGATTCTATAGAGACCGAATGCACCCCCTCAGCACGAGCGATAATGGATTGGATTCGTGCATGTGCATACTGAATAAATGGCCCTGTATTGCCATTTAAATCAATGGATGCGGATGGATCAAACATCATTTTTTTCTTAGGGTCTACCTTCAAAATGAAATATTTCAAAGCACCTTTCCCAATCATATCCGCTAAAGCGATTTGCTCTTCTTTACTTTGTTCAGACACATGACCGTGTAGTTCCGATGCTTTAAAAGCATCATCCACCATTCCTTTCATCAAATCATCCGCATCCACAACGGTACCTTCCCGAGACTTCATTTTACCTTCCGGTAACTCTACCATTCCGTAAGACAAGTGGTAACATTCTTTCGCCCAATCAAAACCCAATTTGTTTAAGATTAAGAAAAGTACTTGAAAGTGGTAATCTTGCTCATTACCTACGGTATAAATCAATTGATTGATATCTGGAAAGTCTTTGTAACGTTGAATTGCCGTACCGATATCTTGAGTCATGTATACCGCTGTTCCGTCTGAGCGTAAAACCAGTTTATGATCTAAACCATCTTCGGTTAAATCAATCCAAACCGAACCATCTTCCTTTTTGTAGAATACGCCTTTCTCCAATCCTTCGGAAACGAAATCCTTTCCGTACAAATAGGTTTCAGATTCATAGTACAAGGTATTAAAATCCACTCCCATACTCGCATACGTAGTTGTGAAACCATCGTAACACCATTGGTTCATGGTTTCCCATAAAGCGTATACTTCAGGATCTTTCGCTTCCCATTGTTTTAACATGGACTGAGCAGAAAGTAAAATTGGGGCTTCTTTTTTTGCTTCTTCTTCGGTTTTACCCGTGGCCAATAAAGCGGCCATTTCTTTTTTGTACTCCTGATCAAATTTCACATAGTATTTACCCACCAAATGATCTCCTTTAATTCCAGAGGATTCTGGAGTTTCACCATCCCCAAACAATTGCCAAGCTAACATGGATTTACAAATGTGAATTCCACGATCATTAATGATCTGTGTTTTGATCACTTTGTGTCCGTTTGCTTTTAGGATTTCGGCTACCGCATACCCCAGAAAGTTATTTCTTAGATGTCCTAGGTGTAACGGTTTGTTCGTATTCGGTGAAGAATACTCTACCATGATCGTTTTACCTGAATTGGATGCGAAGCCAAAATTAGCTGTATTCGTAATTTCTTTAAACGCATTTAACCAGTAATCGGGAGTAATTTTCAAATTTAAGAACCCTTTTACGATTTCGTACGATTCGATAAAGTCAACGGAATTCACCATTTCTGTCCCAATCAATGCTGCCGTATCCATCGGGTTTTTACGGGTAATTTTCAATAATGGGAATACGTTTAACGTATAATCGCCTGTAAACTCTTTTCTCGTTTTTTGCAATTGTACTTCCGGAAATTCTTGTTCTCCAAAAAGTGTTACTAAAACCTGAGCTACGTATTCTGATATTTTATTTTCAATATTCATTTCTGTTGTTTTGTACATTCCTTAAGGAATGAATTCACCTTGGTAAGGTGAGTAATCATGGTTTTATGATTACGAATTTATTCTTTCAATGATCGGTAAAACGTCCTCTAATATTTCAAAAGCGGTCTCGGCCATCTTATTTTTCTTTTCATCAAGTGTCGGATTGATCTCTACAAATTCTAAACAGGCCACTTTTTCTGTTTCCAAAAACGCACCAATAATTTGTCTAATCTCCACGTCATCAAACCCTTTGCTTACGGGTGTACCTGTACCGTGACTGATATAGTCACAATCCATACTATCCACATCAAAAGATATATATACCAGGTCACACTCTTCTAGGCGTTCAATAGCTTCTATTAAACACGGAACCATACCTCTATGCCTTATCTCTTCAACCCTATAATTACGAATACCATGTTTTTCAATAATTTGATCTTCTTGCTCTTCGGTATCTCGTACCCCAAAATACACACAGTGTTCAGGTAAAACACTTGGACAAACTCCCGAAAGATTTTTAATCGCATTCCAGCCCGCAGACTCTTTTTCAGAAAGATCATTGATTTTTAGTTCCAAATTATCCAACCCTAAAGCTCCTGCTAAGGGCATTCCATGAACGTTTCCAGAGGGTGTTGTAAATGGAGAATGAATATCCGCATGGGCATCAATCCAAACCACCCCCACTTTTCGTGTAGGATACGCTTTCTTGATCCCTGCAATGGTTCCCGTTGCAATAGAGTGATCACCCGATAAAACAATAGGAAACTCCTTACGTACAGATTCGCAAACAGCTTCGGTCACGTTTTGCAATACCTTCACGGATGGTTCGATCCGAATAGCATTTGGAGTATCTACTTCATTGTATAATTCTTGATTGTAAACTTCTACCGTCTTCTGAGGGTATTTAGCCAAGATTTCACTTTGTTTATTCCACCCTACTACTTCCATGGCTTTAATACCCAAGGAAGACCCGCGTGTTCCGGCTCCAATTTCAGACTCTACCACTACGTAACGAATGCTCATACTGTTTCACTTTTTAAGTGCGCCAAAAGTACTGTTTTGAGATGAAAAATGGATGGGTTACTCACGTGTAAAATGCCTAGTTAGAAACATTTTTATTTCAAAAACAACCAACTTATACCCGCATTTACGTAATAGTGATGTTGATTAACATTTACGCCACTTGAAACATCTACTTGAAGTTTGTTTGTAATTCGGTACCACATCCCACCATCTAATATCATGGGGAAACCATTTCCGGTATTCCATTGTTCCTGTCCATAAATCTCTGCAAAAATGCCCAGGTTATCTTTTATTCCATATCCAAAATTCAGAGAATAGGATAAACTATGCCCTATGGTTATGTATTGGTCAAAATATTCTTTTTCGTTAATGTATCCGAAATTACCGGAAAGTGAAAAATTAGATGGAAGCGAGTAACTCCAGGCCAAAAGGCCCCTTGTAGGCCATTGGGATCGTTCATATACTGGGCGGGTTGAAATTCCCTGATCAATAAGAAAGGCCATTTCTGGAAGTAAACCATTGGCATTCGTTAAATTAATTTTTGCCCCAACAATCACATTTGCTAATTCATAAACAAACTGTGTAGGACCCGAGTTTATTTTAGATCGGATGGCATAATTGGTGGTAAAAATGCGTAGTTCCACATTATTAGAAACCCCATATTGTACCCCTATATTTGGAATAAAAAGATATTCTTTTAAATCCTTTGATCCGGGTTCATTGGCCACTCTACCATACTCCAACCCCATTTCGATCTGAAAACCGTCTTTATAAACGGCTTTCGAAGATTCTGTAGCCCCGGGTCTATTGGTAATCATATCCGTATTCTTGGTAGTGGAGTCGCTATTAAGAAGGCGATTTTTTTTATTCACCTCCACGGTAGAATCTTGCGCAAACCCTATTTCAATTACAAATAGAAGTAGTATAAATAATATGGTCTCTTTCATCGGGTAATTATACTAATTATTCCCAATCAACCAGCTAAAGCCACCTCCAATAGTATAGAATTGGGGAAGGTATTCCTGATTATTAAAATCAACGAATTGGCGATATCTTACATGGAATTGCATATTTGGATTCAAGCGATAGTACCCTCCAACACTTGGGGTGGGGTGGTAATTCTCCAAACTTTTTGGCAAATAAAAATCCGCAAAAAAACCAATTCCTTTCCCCCATTCATAGCGTGCGTTTAGGGTGTAATAAAACGGATCAAAAAAACCATCTGACCGAAATTTACTAGATGTTTCATTCCATCCAAAATTACCAGCTAACCTAAATTTATCGCCTAATTTATAAGACCAAGCGAGTACCAAATCCAAATGTTCATAGGTTAATACTTTAGTGTTGTTACTAATAAAAACATTTGCAGAAAACGCTAATTCCGGTCGCCATTTTTTTTGCGAAAAAAGGTTTAATCTACTTCCTACCAAAATTCCGGTCCAAAAATTTTTGGTACCTGTTTCAGTCGTATGAAAAGATTTGTTGCTATATTTTAGAAAACTATAACCAGTACCTATTCTAACATCTACTCTTTTAGAAA